>RCUE01000088.1_pt1 | contig 40145 bp, 26 predicted proteins | sample 2166111 | NCBI WGS metagenome assembly RCUE01 (sample SAMN09930795, study PRJNA488358) | compost metagenome | feature: garden; material: soil; isolation source: compost soil in phenylacetonitrile-enriched culture | place: Germany: Experimental Botanical Garden Goettingen | collected 2016-01-27 | reverse complement strand
CAGTCACCCTCTGAATTTAATAAAAAGCCCGATGATACGTGCTCATCGGGCTTTTGTTAAATACTTACTAAGAAGAAATATTCTTGTTATCTGTCATTAATAATAGTACACAACTTTAATGTCTAGTACATGACTTTATTGTCTGTACACATGTTCGATTACATTATAGTTGGTAAATGAAAAAACGAGCAATATCAGTACTTTTCCAACGTTTTATCAAAAACTAAATGACATTATAGTTGGTAAATCCAAATAGTTCACAATTTAAAGTTACATTATAGTTGGTAAATCCAAAATAATACCATTGTATAAACTCATCAATATTAATGATTGAATTTGACTTTATACTCATACTCCCTTCATTGAGATTCTATATATTCTCCACAACTCACACAAAGTCCATCATCTTCTTGGTTTAAAATCCTGTCACACCTCATACAAACTCCTAATGTATTGTTCTTGCCGCATTTAAGACATTGCCCAATGGCGAATTTCCCATCTTCCTCTGCCTCCGATAAATCATCCCTATAATATATTGAATATGAATCACATGCCTTACAAGATACATCTGCTATCTCATTCTCCCTAATTTCAGGAAAATGTCGCTCTATTAACGAAGATATAATTTTCTCCATTTTTGAGAGTGCAGATGCTACATTCCAGTAATCCTGAACTAGTGGCATATAGTTCGTTTGATCAGGGTTATATTCTACTTCTCCATTCGTGTAATCAAGATTAAAAGTACCTTTAAAACCCTCGGATAATACTTCTAATGTAACTGTACTTGTAACCCCTTCTGAAGAGTCGATATACGGGATAACTCTCACTTTTAGGTCATTTCCAATTAAATTATGCTTAATTACTAATATGTCACACTCCTCTTTAAGATCAGGTTCAAAATATATGATTTCTAAATCTGTACGATAATAAAAATTATCTATTAATTCGTCGAAAGCTGTAGATATGTAGTCTTGATATTTCTCGATGATCTCACTTTCATCAAGAATGCGGACTCCAGCCTCTTCTTCTATATACTCTTTCCAATCTTGGACACGCTGTCTCTCCATTGCTTCAGCTTCAAACTTGATTTCCTCCAAGTAGTTGGCTGCTTCTGTCTCCGTATATGTAATAAACTTACCCTCAGCTTCTGTAATAAGCTTTTGTAGTTCAGTCATACTTTTATTGAATTTATCACTCAATTTTACATCTATAAGTTTATTATGAGCCACGTGGTTTCGGTCAGTTGTAAACTCATGCCACAGACCGCTGAACCTTCTAAAATCACATGAAAACCAGGGACAAAAATAATCTTTCCAAAAATCTTTGTCCACCTCCATTTGATCTCTCAAAGCTTCTATTAAATTAAGATGTAACTTGTCAATTGATTTTGAGTTGAAGAAGATACTGTTCATTGTGCTTTGGAAATGAAATAGTTTTTCTTTCTCGTCTCGGGAAAGTGCATTTACTGGTTCTGCGAAACCTTCAAATGGATTAGATGCCATGTCGTCATCTCTAAATATGCTATTTTTTCGTAGTTTATACGTTTTGTAACTCAATATGCGAATTAAATCTCCTGTATCAATGGACATTAAGTTAGTATGTATATTGTCAAAACTTGGAGTTCGTCGTCTGTACTGGTCGTTTCTTTGATTGTATTTGTTTATTAAATCAGCAGGCATATAATTCCCCCACCAGTCTCCTCCCAATTTAAAAAACAATATGCTATTGATCAATCTTCTCAGAGAATTCTCCACATTATGTACTTTCTTATACAACTCTTCTGCAAAAAGTTCAGACTGGCTGTCTTCTAACCATACACATTGTTCCCATTCTCCAATCATTAGATCTTTAATCTTTATCTTTACATCATGTAGTTCAAGATTTGAAGTATCTTTAGTAGGTAGAGTAATATCTACTTTAAGTTGGATTGTCTCGGAAGTAGCTACAACAGTAAAGTTAATTAAGAATTCTTTTTGTTTATATTCAAAGGTAGCTTTACGAATAGTTTCCTTATTTAAATAAAACTCCAATCCATTGGACTCTAACTCAATCTTTAAATTATTCATAATCTCATTTGTATAGCTATAAAAATCAAATCGATTATTCTTCTTATTGATCATGACAAACTTAATCAACAGTCACTCCTCCTTTTGGATCAATGATTTAACAGTTATTATTTTCAGCATAAACAAGCTTAAATTAAAAGTCAGAGAATGACAACTTCCTCTTGCAAACATCACATTTCACTTCAATGACCAGACCAATCCCTGTAGGAATAAACGTATAAGAAAATTTTGCTCCCGATACATCAATCGGTTTGCACGAATCCCACTCTCGTATTTGTTCTTGCATTTGATCCGTAATTTCGAATATCATATGACACCTCGTTTCCCATTTATATTAGTTAGTTTAAAGGAACAACCTGATTCCAACAACAAGTAACCTTTTAATTAATCATTACATACTCATTGTATTTCTCTCATAATTCGCATTCGTTCATGATACTGTTCTGTAGTTTCAACTACTTGTTCCAGCTTAGCACGACTTTGGGGTAATTTTTGACGTTTAGTGTAGATCATCGTCGTACAATGAAGCTGCCTTGTTATTTCAGAACGTGATATACGTCTGGTATGCGTTGTTTTCAATAAAGTAACTATTCTTTCAATGGCCTGTAGCAATTGCTCATCTCTTTTTCCCCAATCTACACGCTTATAAGGAACTTTATGATCATCACGATTTATTCTTTGACGTATAGGTTTACGACGAGCACATTGATGCTTTGTATTTGGATAAGAAGTCGCTAAACTTAACTCTGAATAATTTGAGTACTTTTTGACCGTCCCTGGATCAACTCCCAACCTTCTTGCTTTTTCACGCAAGCTCAAGGCTGGATTTGAGGACAATTCATTCAACTTGTCCATCCATTCGGCACCTAACTGCTTAATTCTTCCGATTCGATACATGTCCGTTTCAGTCTGATCTGGACCTCTCCGTGAATAGATAAAACCGCAGCTACACTGAAATGTTCCAACAGGTTTGGCAGTTGTTGAACATCTGCTCACTGAGACAGATTTAATTACTTTATTCCTAAAGTGGGTTGCTGCTTTGTTTAAACATGGCCAAGGTCCTTGGCCAAACGCATTTGCCTTAATATATTGGTTCTTTACCTCCAGGTCCTTCATATCCACATTTAGAAAATACTGCACTAAAAGATGTCTTAGAGGGTGAGTTGAGTGGCGAGGCTTCCTTAACATTTTGTGAAGCCAAGTATCCTGACTACCTTTATTCAATTTACAACCTAAGTCTTCAAGCATAGTCGTGCTATAGAAGGAATTGAACTGAGGAACAAGGTCTCTAAATTTGATGTTGCCTGCAGCAGTTAGGAATCCCATATATTGAAGCCTGTAGAGGTAATATTTTCTGGTTGCTTCCATATCAAGTGAGCCATAATTGTTTTTTAGGAGATCAACTGCTTTCTGAGCTATAGTGATTTCCTTGTCACTACCTTGGAGGGCAAGCGGAACAATATCTTGAAGTATAGATTCAAGAGGTATAAACTCGTGTTTCTTCCCTTTTTGTGCATAGAGAATGGGAGATTCCAAAAGATAGCACTGATGTTCCGGACATACGAAGGCACCGGTTAGTTGATGAGAACGATGCCAGTAAGCTATCCCAAACTTCAAACGATCGATCGACACACATTGATTACAGTATCTAAGAAAAAGTGGGCTTTCCACTCCGCTTGCAGGCAGGCCCATCCACATATAGATAGATTGGCAGTTCGTGTGTACTAAACTTTGAAGTATACGATTATATCGATTTTCGAGAATAAAAGGACGATAATAAGGAATGAGCGTGTGGTGCTCCAATAAGTATGAAACAGGGATAGCCTTCCCTGGTATTCGCGTGTGTAAAGCATATAGATGACCGGAATACGCAGTTACAGCAGAATCATTAGATGTAGAAAACAAGTCCCTTAATGTCTTTCTACTGCTTTCATTACCAGAATTAACATGGTACCTTGCAAAAACACTATACAATACTTCATCTGGTAATGGAGTTGGGAAGTTGATCATGTCTTTGTTTCCTTTCTGCAAACTATCTAGTCTGGCGTTCTATTTCTTTAATAACCCAGTCTTGTACTTCTTTCGAACATTTTTTATACAGAGGAAACCTATTCTGAACTAATTTAAGACTAGGATTTTTATATCGAGATTGTTTAAACCATTCAATGACTCGACTAACTGTACGTAGTGCATACGCATCCTCTGTCTCGATCTTCGATTCGAGAAGCCCCCTACTACGTGGGAGATTAGATCGGTAAGCATAGTACAGCTGATACTTAGCTTTTGAGAGCTCTCGGAAGATAACCATTCCAGATATTCGCTCACGTGGATTTTCACTATAGACTTTTGTAATAGCTTGTTTCAATTCTTGATACATCTCATCATCTTTTGTTTCCCAATTAATGGCTGTGGATATTGGTTTCCTAGGCGGGAGATGTTGCTCCATCCATTCTCTTTCTCTCTTCATGAGCCAATCATATCTATGCATGTTATACTTTCGAATTTTGGGCCTGGTGGCATCGTTCCCTAATGTCTTGATCGCCTCCAAGATAGTTTCCTTACAAGTTGTTACTTTATCTTCTGCAGCAACTGCTGCTTCGAAAAAACCGATTTCCAATACCTTTTCTTCTTCAATCCCTCTAGGGTATTTATGTTTTCTGCGTCGACCCATATATGGTCTTAAATATTTCCGAACAGTGGTTCGGTTAGAATACAATTTTTCACCAATCTGTTCTAGAGTCATCCCCATTTCAAAGTATTCTATTACCTTCTGTATGAACAAAAAACCCCAAGTTTCAATGGAATAACCAGAGTTTTCTTCTTCATTTGGCTTTGTTTTGCGAGTATAGATAAGACCGCAATGCGAACAAGTAAATCTGCCTGTAACCCACTCATGGGCTTTTCGTCTAATATTGGTAATCACAAGCTCATTATAGTGCGTGCAAATTGGGTTAAGACATGGCCAAGGACCGACCCCAAACGGGATTTTTATCGAATAACTTTCTTGACTATTTAAAAATGATTTTACGGAGCCTGATAAAAATCTCATCATAAGAATGTATACAATTATAAAGCTCCCCATATATCTTTTATCAAATAATCGTGTTATATTTTTTTCACTCAGCAACTCTTCCGTAAGTATTCCTAGTTCAAGCAAATACCTTTCACCGTAGAACTCAATAAATTCAAGCATTAATTTTTTTTTATATATAAAATCTCCACGAAAATGAATGAAGCCCCGTGTACCGATACAGATCATTAGTTTTAAATGGATTGACTCTATATCTAATCCCTTTTCATTCAGCAATGTATTAATATCATTCAATAATGCTTGGTCTACCTGTCTCTTGTTTAAGACTCTATTCTCAATAACATCCTGATTACAGAAAGGACAATAGAGATCATGTAACATTTCCTTTCCATTTTTTTTGATTAGTGATTCTCCACATGTGTTACATCTAGAAATCAGGTCGCACCCATGTATCAGACACTGACTCAAAAATGAGAACTGATGCAAACGATGAAGATATACCACACGATATTGATTGTAATCTTCAATCATGCAATCAGGGCAGTATCTACCTTCTGTGCTAATAAAAGAATACAGCGAACGGGAGTTCAATTGATTTCTCGATGAGTTTACTCTCATACCTTCTTGAGTATCTGCTTGCTTTTCTTTTGTAAGGAATGGTCTTATGATTGGAAAAAAACTATGATTCTCAATGATATGATCCACGAAGTCTTCTGTAACACCTAAATCTAATGACATACGAGCAAGATTTTGGGGATAGATGATCCGCTCTGGTACGGAGTTCCCCAAAAGCTCTATTTTACTAAGTGCATATGTTTTTGTAGATCTCAAGTAATACCGGTGAACAATACTCCGGAAATCCTCATCCGGGTACGTGGGTGGAAAATATATAATTTTCCCCATTCCCCCTCCTCCTCTCATATAAATTCATCAAACGCCGCAACAAGTCCAGCACGCTTAATAGCTTCATCTGAAGAAATACCTTGTTTATTGGCCTCGGAACAAATGGAACGCATATCATCAGGTCTCAATATATCTTTGGTTTTAGACTTCGTTCTTATTGCTTTCTTTTGGTTAATTGACGACTTTGAATCCTCCTCTGGTTCTGATTTTTTACTGTCGAGAACCTTTTGAGCAATCAGTGAGTATAGTAACTCTACATCCACTTGCATATTTCGGTTTTCTAATTCAATTTGTTCCGCAAAAAACGTGGCTTTTTCAGTCGTAGCACCCATCTTCATTGCAAATGTGCACAATTGTTCGATCAAGACCTTCCGATTATGCTGAATTAATATGAGCTTATGTTCCTCAGAAAGATGGCCATCAATTGTAATTCGATGCTGGGCATCCATAATATATTTTTTAAAAGCGATCCAATCGGGCTTTAAATCTTCATACTCAGCTGGATCTATTTCATCGCCGCGTCGTATGCGCTCAAAAATGGGTTGTACAAGTCTAAATGTTTTGTTTGCAACCATTTCAAGCACATCCATCGTGATTTTTTCTGTATCCCCGTACAGAATCGTATGGCATTGCACATGCATAAATAGTTTTACAGCGAAATCAGGAATACCAAGGGTGTGGTAATACATCGCGGCTTTCAACTCAGGTGTTAGAGGCGTAAATGTTTTGGTATACTGTAAATCCCATAGTCCTTGCAAAAAGAGCTCCCACTCCAGGCCATCTTTCATTCGGTCAGTAATGTTCTCAGCATAACCATCAGGTATGCCTCGTCGGGTGTTAGCTAGTGAACTCTTAAATAGGTACAGTGCTTTAAACGTTCCAATCATAACGATCGGAATCCCAATTGAATTGGTCAGTTCCGTGATGAAATCAATCATCTTTTCTTCTCCACCTGAGTGACCTCGATGTATGCGCTGTATCTCATCAATAACAAGTACACCTAAATTGATTTGTCCCGCTACTTTCGACATCCGTTTAGCCAGAACTTCTGCACGTCCATCCTTTTCAGCTAAGTCATCATAATAGGAGGTTCCTAGCAGTTTATCCACAGCAAAATAGAAATTACGACAAAGTGCCCCTACCGATTTATTACTTGGACATTCAATATGAAGCCAAACGACTTGCTTACAAGCAAGATAGTCGGATTTATACTTGGTATGGTGAATAACCTGGGGAATTAGACTCAACACTCTCTCGTAAGATTTGGATTTCCCCATCCCACTTAGACCTATATCAGCCATTTGCTGAGCTGTCTGAATATTGCCAGCTAAATTCTCTCCATCTTCATTGGTCCCTGCGGACAATATATGATCTAAACCAATAGAAAGCTGCCTTTGATACATGGGGCTAATTGGATTTCTCGACTGGTAACCAATCTTAATCATGGTGTATAGATTTCTATATCTCTCGAAGTGGGACACTAAAGGTTGCCAGTAGGTGGGCTTGATTTGTTGGACAAGTTCCACGCGTTCTTCATCGTTCAGTTGAGAAAGATCCCCTGTAAATCGAGGCATTGAATATAAGAGTTGGTAAAGTTGATCTTGAGTCAGTCTAGGTGGGATAGCTTCAATAAAGGGGTTGTTTTGATAGGATTCAATTATTTGTGGATGGTACTTTGCCTCGATCTGTCTCCCCTTAAGATACATAAAACGATCTGATTTACTGTTCATTTATAGACCGCCTCTCTTTATTTTTACTCAAAAGAAAAAGCTGCATCTTATTTATAGGAGGAGTATGAGAAGACGTCTCCGGTGACATTAATCGAGATTCTGTAAATTCGATTGGATTTTCTTCAGTTTTCCGCTTCGCTGCCCATGAGATGGAGCTTCCATGGAGACGAGACTCAAGTTTCCTCTTGATCCGTTTATTTTTATATCTAGTGGACTTAGGTTCCCCTTGTCGACGTTCTTCCATTGCACTTCTTTCAACTTTAGTCATATATTTTGCAACAGCATCCAATTCCGATTCAATCTGATATCGCTCATTTTTTGCCGCTTTCAATTGTTTCTTTTTGAAATTTAGGAGGGCTTTCACATCATCCACATGTAGCCCTTCATATTCTTTGAACTTAGTCGTGAGACTGCATGGAATAATAGATCCATTTTTGAGTCTTATAAAAATGCTGCTGCAGTTACGGGGATCGTAGCTAACCTCAATTTCATGGTTACCCTCTATCAACTCATCTTCAAACCAACCTTCTTTTACACCGAGTTCACAAGCATAATTCAATTTATTGGCCATAATACCCCGACGTGTAACCGTCCCTTTTACTTTAGGCAGAAGGATATACCGGATCATTTCGCGAGGTTTTTCCTGAAGCAGGCTTCGCTTTGCCCCCCAATTCCACATGGAAAGTGGTGTTAACTCGACATTGTCCCTTGCCATTTCAGAAGTTACAAGATAATCATCACTGAGTGCCTTACGGTTGTATTCCAGAACAAATAAAATAACAATCTTCATAAAAGCCTCGAATGTATACACGCTGTTCTTTGAAGGATCAAGGTCTCCTCTTTCACGGTGCTGCTTATGGACTGCTCCAGGAATTAATTCCTTCACACGCCCACAAAAAGAACGAAATTGTTGCTCAATGTATGGCTTTAAATCTGCCCGATAAGAAGGAGGGTTCCCCACACGCACATTTAAACTTACTAAGTTGTTGGAGTTTTTGCTCTTCATTTCCCCCCGATCACCGACTACCATCTGCGGAAGATGCTTACACGGCCAGTCTTCTTCATTGATTGTGATTCCGTATTGAGCGCAAAATTCTACTTTGTCAGTAGATGCATTCTCGAGTGCGACCATTGCTTCGGACCAAGCATTCGTTTTAGAAATATGAGCTCCTGCAATTAGACGGCTCATTACATCTTTGACAAAATACACATGAGGTCTGCCAATTACGGTTTTATAATCAGATGAAAGTAGAAGTACATCCGCTGGCGTAGCATCAATCTCATAAAGTGCACCTGGGCTATGAATGGCTTCAACGGGTGACCCTAGCAACGCTCTCGCTTTCATCTCCGCTTTACGATCCCCTAGTTTTGCAGCCAGACGTCTCTTTTTGTTATACTCCTTTTCATACCAATATCTAAATTGCCTAAGTGACGGACAATTATCCATAATTACAATGGGCACCATAACATTGTGTTTTCGGTAGAATCCTTCGTTGTAATGCTCTTCACACATATGCTTATGGGTAGCAATGATATTCATTTTTAACCTTACATGGTATTTCTTTATCGCAGCCTTAAATCTTTCTTTATCCTTGTCCGTAATTACATAATTATGGTTTCCTTTTGGTTTGGGTCCTGTCTTTTTACTTATCTTTCTCTTATCCGAAGCAACACCTACGTCATGATAATCATGAAGTAAACCATTAATTGATTTTCCATAGAACCAATATCTTTTTAATAGATGATATATTGTTTTTGGGGGTGTTCCTGTTCGTTCAGATTCTTCTCTAATTAATGGCCCGCGTGATACGCTAAAATAAATTTCTGGCTCTTTACTTGCGATAGACTTAATTAATGCAAATTTCTTCTCTCTCTCTGCTCCATATTTATTTAGATAGTCATCCGTAGGGTGTAAGATTTTTAGATCGGGCTCATAAGAATATAAGCTGGCGGCCTCTACCTCTAACAGATTGAGCAGTTCTTTATAATCTCTACAATATGGTAAATGTATTTTTCGTTTATTATCAATATTTATCAAAACAACGTACGATTGATCAGGAGCAATCCAGAGGACTCTTTCAAAGGACATTACTTCTTCATCGTCCGAACTATGCTTTCGAAAAGCAACGACAGAATTGAGATGAATCATGGTTGCACCACCTTTGTAATTAAACTGAGCTTTCAATATGCAGAGGGGCACTTTCACGTATTGGTTCCATCATTGATGTGATCCAATGCTTGTTGGCTAGCATATGTTTTACCATGAACATTGATGTTCCTGGCTCTATGCCCAATTGATTATCGCAGTTAAGACATTTCTTGCTGATAGATAAGTCTTTACCAAGTGTTTGAAGTTTTAGCAGTATAGGTTCTGCTAACATGCTCACCATTTCCTTATCTAAGCCTGGCCTAGCATCAAGGCGTTTCGCATCGTACAACCAATCAATATTTTGAATGAACGAGACAGGTCTTCCAACATCAAAAACAACTCTCCACTGTAAATTCATTTCTTTATAATATTGATGCTCAATCTCAAATAGCTCTAAGGTACGTTTACTTAATTTATGGGTTGGTTTGATGGTCCGCGGATGCTCCTGTAGTTCTCCATCACTACTCATCGTGGTTAACATAAAATCAGTGGACATAACTATATCCTTACCTTCATATTGAGGGTGTTTTATATTCAGCTTTGCTGCAATTTCTTGAGTAACTTCGATTGGTGTTAGGGGATATTGCTCTCTGATGTCTACAACCTGATCTGACCATTCTTGAACAAGCAAATATTGATATTCATATTTAGAGAGGGTATGGTGGATACGATTGGAGTGCCATCCTAAAGTACGGGTCAACCATCCCTCTGATGCTACTTTATTATCATTGGCTTTTATAAAGGGAATATAGTTCTCCCCACGGCCTTGTCCTCTTCCATCCTTTAAACGATTAAAATGAGTTGGATGAATAGCCATTTCCTACGTGCTCCTTTCTCAAAAGAAGGCACACAACATTGATGTTATGTGCCTTCTAGTTGTGTATATTTTCCTCATCATATCACAGTGTAATTAGGTTTATAATCCTTTTTGTATAAATTTGTCCAGGGAATTCGCCAGATTACGAATTTATACGATCTTTTCTTTGCCTTTGTCTTCGTCGTACCTTTTGCAATTGTTACCAATACGATAACATAAAATATGATGCTCAATAGTAGAGTTGAATTGTAGAATCAGTATGTCTTCTTGTTCTTTATATTGAAAGACAGGTATCATCCATCCCAAAATGAAGGCACTCTCGTACCAATGTTCTTTCAGTGCTTTCTGACATGTATAGAAACGGTCTTGAAACCGCTCTATGCACCGAGATGATATTGTTTCAATTTAGATTTATATGGTATTTTAACGTAATTTGAAGCATCTAAAACAGAATATACCCTATCATTCATAAATATGCGCAAGTCATGAATCGTCTATGACTTCCATAAACTTTCCTGACTAAATCGTGATAATCGAAGTTGCTTTTTAAGAAAAAATTCATGCATCCATCCGTCTTTCTCCAGGTTGGTCAGTATATATCTACTCGTTATATTTTTTAACTGACGAAACCGATTGATCTCAGATTTTTTAAAGAAACCTTTTGCAGCATATTCCATCACTAACTCATAATTAATACGCCCAGCACAAACTAAAGAATCCTCACTTAATTGACCCAGTGCATCGATGATTTTAAGCTGCGGACTTGGGATCACTACATTCAAACTTCCAGAAGGAAGCTCTACTCTTTGAATTTCCTCTTTCATTTCTCGTACCGTGCTTTTCCGCAGAGCATCCCACCGTCGTAATTCCTGGTCATAAAAGAGACGGATTCTTTTCCACTCCTCGATCTGCTGTATAATGTCTAGCTGTTTAACGTGTGTCTCGAAGCCCCTTAACTCGTCAGCATCGATCCATAATGATTTTTTGGGCGAAAAACGTAAATAAGACTGTTTTGGAATTGAAAGCTGTTCAAGCTTCTTTTGTTCCTCAGGCATAAGTTTGTCCCATTCAATGTTTAAAACCAGAGAAAGTAAACCATAACTATTTAAAAAATCGAACAGATTTCTCTTGTCTTCCTCATAGGTATGTAACAAGCAAAACGTTCCCACAACTCTCTGCTCTAACCATACCATGCGTTTCAGACCTAGACTTTCTTGATGATTCATCACACTATTACGTAATAATGCCAACTTCTTTTCCCTTCGTTTTAGATTTTTATAGTTCCCCTCCTTAATAAACCGTTCAAGTTGATCTAAATACACTGGTACATCGCTCCTTGTGTAAATGCATATCTATGGTTACCAAGTGCTTGCCCTGCAAAAAATAGGACTCTAATCGTTATTCTTTATGATCTGCTTAGCTAGTTTCATTAGTTGGACACTCTGTACATACTCATCCAAGTTAAGACCTTGCAATGACTCTCTTACAACAATTCTGCATTCTTCAAGTTCTTCGGAATCCGCTTCTAGATAAATAACGCTCAAGTCAGTTGGGGTATATTGAATGCGGATATTCCATCCCCCGTCTCTTTGGGCTATCTCAAACCAACGCTCTCGTATCGCTTTGGAACAAGTATAATAAAGCTGCTGATACCGAATACCCATAGGTGTCACTGAAGCAAAATCATACATTTTAAAACAATCTGATTTCAGGGGCATCATCGTTCCTCCCTTTAGCTTATATCTATATTTATTGACAATAAGATTTTTTATATTCATTACATAATAAAATATCCGAATATAAATAATACTGAATAGGCTTCACCTTAGAAATGAACTTAACACTTTATTCAGGTAAAGTCAGCTTTCATACTGAATTTCGTCTTTTAACCGAGATTTTCGTGTGATAAAACAACATTCAAAAAGGAGGCACTCCGGATTGTACTATTCAATCATACTCAACAATAGATACTGTGTGGTGTTGGAGATAGGGTCGCTGAAGCATTAATCATGGAGCTTCCAACCGAAGTACTTGCAGATGAAGTTGCTTTTCAACTCCAAATGGCTTGGTTCGATGGAGAGTCTTGGGGAAAGAATGAGATGAAAAAACAACTTGATCCAGATGGCTACTATTCAGAAATCATAGAGCAATAACAAGCATTAAAAACTGGAATCACAGCGAACAAAAAAAACAACATGCCGAAATGACAGAACAATATAAATCACAACGAAAGAAGTCAGACAACACGTATTACGTTTGAAAAAATGATTCCCCTAGTAAAGCTCAGATGATAAAAATATCATCATCATCTTAAGGTAAAATAAGGACTATCTCCCATAGGAAATAGTCCCTTGCTGTATCGATTTAATTATTTGGAAGGATAAAATCCCTTCAATACATCACGCATTTCTTGCTTAACATGGATATTCGGACGTTTTTCTTTAGCTAAGGTCTCTGCATGTCACAGAAGAACTTTCTTGTAAGACGGATAGTGATAGCTTAATTGTTGGTGCATCTGATTCTTCAAGCCACTGGCATGTTCGACGATGACATTCCGCCTTGCTACCAGTTCCACAATTGTCCAGTACATGTCTAATGGATTCGCATCCGGCAATTCATCAGTCTAGCAAGCAATACTTTGGAATGCAGAATGCTTCCTAATCGTCACTCTTTTGCGCGGTGATATTGCTCATTCATTCGGTGTAGGATAGGGCAGAATTGACTTCCTTGACGATTTGCTTCTTCTCGACAAGGTGAACAAAGAAAAAACCTTGAAAGACTACAGCCTTTCAAGGTCAAATTACAAAACAAAATTCAAAGGTTCATGTCCACACTGTGAAATGTTTACACAAAATATCTTACAGTTCCGAACTCGCTGAAAATAACGAGTTCTCATGTAATCGATAACTTATATACCATTTTAAACAGATAACTACACTACATACATTCTTCATCATAACGCCATAATGACATCAAAGTCAGCTCATTACCGAACTAGTTTTGGTTGACTCAAGTGACCATTCCTTTAAAGGGGGTATTTCAGACTTGGACTGTCTACTCAAAGTATCGGCCAAATGCTGTGCTAAACCTACCATGGTCAAAGTTGGATTCCAAGAACCACTAACAGGCCAAAGAGATGCACCAGTAACGTACACATTTTCTACGCCCTTAGGTCGATAATCCAGTCCTACAACTGCATCCTCATCGGAACCAATGTATAGGGTAGATCCTTCGTGTACCATGCCTGGCACTCTTATTTCTGAGGGATCTGGCCTAATGGCTTGCCATGTGCCTGATCCATTAGCATCTCCATGCCAATATTCTACTCTGCCTGGACCTTGGGGTGAGAGAACGCGTTCTAAGGCTTCAAAAGTTCCCTCCTCCATGGTGTCCCATACGGCAAGATCCTTTTCATTTTCCTCTACCTGCAGGAGCACATTACTAGTGAGGTCATTCCCTTCCGTTTTTCGAACTCTATTTCTTGGATTATTATAATCAAGCTCACCTAGCACAGCGCAGACAAACACAACATAGTCTTTGGACGATAGCAGCTGCTGCATCGATGCGGTAGCTACTACATCTGGCATATGACGTGCAGCAGTAGCGGCATTGGCTAGTGGATCGCGATCCGACAGAGCTGTGATTTGAATGTGATACTGGCCCTGAGTATGTTCATTCTCTCCCGCTAAATAAATGGCAGCTAACTCTAACTCTTCCAGTTCAGAGTTGAACTCATAGTCGTTACGCGGGATACGAGCCACAATAGAACTAATGAAATGTGCCGTAAATCGGCTTCCCGCATTGGTTACCTGTGGAAAAGAATTCAATATCAAGGTTGTGGGAGGAAGCGTACCCATTGCAAGGATTACTTTTGCATCACCCACGTTAACAATCCCGCGGCTTGTTTCCAACGCAGTAGCTTTGCCTTCCTGCTGCACAACACGGCTTACTATGCAATCAGTTGCAATTTTCAAAGAGCCCCCTTTTTCTTGTTGCTCTAACTGTCTCTGCTTCATTAGCAATGATAGAAGGGGTGCCGGCGTAGAAAACTTATTGAAATCTATACCTTGCACGGTTGACGACCCAACAGCCAATGGGGCGGGAATAACCCTTGTGGCCGATCCAATTTTGTTCAAATTCTTTTCGAGGCGTTTGGTGAGTTGTTCCTGCAAAACACCAAATATTGGACGATATCCTACCGGAAGCGCCGTGCAATCTTTATCGATTTCATTAGCCGGAATCACGTTAAGCAGGTATTCTGCCTGCTCAAAATATTCTTGAGCTGTGTTGATAACCTCCTCAGGCCAATGTCTCATCTCATCACGTGTTGGACGTGGGCACCAAGCACTCCAAAGTGTCGATCGACCACCAAAAAAGGGAACCATCCCGTGCTGCCACTTAATATACTGCTGGTTGATTGTGGATGCTGAAAGAGTCCATGGAAACGTTTCAGACAACCCACCTAATGTTTGCTGAAATGGGAGTGGCAAGTTTTGAAAATGCTCTGGCAAGAAAAAAGGTCCACGTTCAATGATCAGGATTCGAGCGTGAGGATCATTTTGCAATACACGATCTGCAAAACCAAGAGCACAAAAACCACTTCCAATAATGATGAAATTGAACCTCTCTTCCTCACGCACCCGCTTCCACTCCTCTTGAGAGAGGAAAAAAACATGATCCATAACCTGGGGACCCGTAGGATTTTGGGGACCCGGGGTGGGATATCCATAATTAAAATTGGGGGCTGAAGATGCAGTCTTCATACATAAGCCTCCTCATATGTTATTACTACTTCACATACGCCCTTTTCATCTGATTTTGTGTAATGAATGTTAGTATTTTTTTATGGTAATTTATTTTAAACGGGTACAGCAGACCTGAATTTCGGAAAAAATGTTCTGGGATGTTTTTCCTCATCCTGTGTTCTCCAAACAATTAAGTCAAACTCTTCTCCATTAACCTCTACTAATATTTTCTCTTTACCATTTAAGAAAGCAACAGTACCGATTGCTAGTAAGCCTTCAGCACTAAGTCCGACAAAAAAACCACCTTTTAGTTTTAGAAGTCTTTCCTCACCCTGATTATCCTTTTTTGTATAGTTGTATTGAATAGTAATAAATTCAGCTTTATTGCTTTTCTCTAATCGATTAACCTCCACATATTTCAAGAAATAAATCGTGTCTTCAAGAGCAGTAATTTCAAAAGGACCATCATTAATATAATAATGATACCAGAAGTGATGTCCATCAAGTTTACCAGGTGAGTCTCCTTCCTCTCCAATAAAGACATGCTCAAAAGCAGATGTACTCGTATCATCGTATTTATATTGCTCGAACCACATAGACTTCAATTTTTCTATCCATTCTACGTTAGAACTATTATTTGATAAAAAACCCTTTTTTTCCGCATATATCCTTGCGATTTTCATCGGTTCAGTTGTTATTGCAAATTGCAAGAAATTGTTTATTTCATTAGCTTCTTCTGTTGTAAGCAAGTCATCCTGATGTCTACGCCAATTATAATTATCATGCAGTTTTCTGAACAATTCATAGGACTTCATCTTTATATTCGGAATATAAACTTCAGTGAGTACGTGAACTTGCCGTTCTTTACTAGGAGTTGATGATTCGTTAGGGTAAGGATCCCTATCAACGATAACAAATCCATCACTTGCATTTTTTTCATTATCACTTACTCCTTTAATCAAGGGTTGCAAACCATTTTGCTTCATATCAGCTTGCCAAATTTCATTAACCCACATTTCAATATGCGCCACTACATACATCTCCCTTCAAGAATTTACTGTTCTTCCTGTAAGTTATGTTTTACATAATTAGCGTTCATTATTTATTCCAATTCAAGCTAATATTCAGAGATACCCGTATTCAAAAAACAGTGAGAATTACCGAGCCCCCGTCTTCCGAAAAAGTACTGCGAACCAATTTTGCAAATTAATTCACAAAAAAATAATGCACTAAGTAAGGTCTTCCTTATTTTCAATAAACTAAAAACTATGCCCGTCTCCAATCGTGACCAATCGAATAAGTCTCTTAAATCAAAATGTAGATCAGGAATCTCCAATGAATAAAAAAGCATCTATAAAACCATTTATATTGTGGTTTTTCAGATGCTTCTGCTCATTTTATGAGACTGTTCTTCTATTGGAAAACCTTTAAAGTTAGGGCATCATATGACCTGAACCATTACAAATGAGACTTGGCAAGGATATGTACTGCAAATGAATATTTCTTTCATAATTTGACAGCACTCACTTTTTGAATCCTCATCCAGACTGGTTTAAATCTGAAGCGAACCAGTCTGACTAAACATGATCTTAAAATTCAAATCACAGAGATATGGACTTAATAGCAGATATTGGTGGTTGAAAATAATATTCGCCCCCCGTTGGAATGACAAAATCATTCATAAGGTTAATTGGGCAACCATTTAAATCAAATGTGCGTGTACGAGGATTATTTTGACTAGGATCATTATTTTGACCAATGATTGGATCTTCTCCCCCTTCTCTAGGCAGTTTTTTTGAATTCGCCCATTTATTACTAATAAATTCAAACTGTTCCTCTATAGAGGTTTGATAGGAAAGAAACATAAGTCCCCTATCACCGTTTTGAGAATCCTCATATGGTGGAAGAGCTAAATTTATATTTAACGGTTCGCCATATGGTATACCTCGGCGAATGATTCTACGGGTTAAATTTGCACTTGCTGGCCTATCTGTATCGACATCTCGTGGATAAACTTTTCGAATATGTGCGGAGACCGGACAAACTTCCCCAAATTCATCTGCTTTAGCTTGATCAATTTCATCTTTAAAATCAATATCAGAACGGATTTTAGCTGCTGATGAATCGTTTTGAAAATTGAAATTGTTATTCGCTAAATCAGCCTTAGCTAATTCTTTGTTATCTTGAGTAGGTGATCTCATTATTGGTGCTCCACTTGGCCAACGTCCTACTAATTTTGCGCCAAACATAAAAGGATCGGAAATACCCACTTTAGGCCCTTCGTTAATTAAAAACTCCCAGAAACCTTTTACATCTTGGCGTAAACGTCGAACTACCAAAAACGAACCATTCTTCGCCCAAACAGGTACAGAATATACATTAGGAAGATCACTATCTTTTATTTGATCAGGAGTTATTGGATCATCATCTTTCTGTTTCGGGTAACCAAATACAAACTCTCCTGGCCAGATAAGCTTTTGTCCTGGACTAGCTTCAATTTGTGATCGAGGATCAGATGAATCAATAAATCGTTTTGTTAAGTAATCATCTAATGCAACAGAAATTTTTCCACGCACTCCTGGTTGGGATACACCATCTTTAAAACCAAAATGCTCGTGACCTGGTAAATCAAAACGTGTCTTACATGCTTGTTCAAAAACCATTTTTAAACCAGAGGATTTACCAAAACCAGGAACTTTATCAATGCTTAATTTTATTGTTGAAATCATTGCCTCAAGTTGATTGTGACTATCACTTGCTATAATTAAGCATATGTCAGGATTATTAGCACTCCCCCCCAAAACCCATTTATTCGGATGGCCTTCTGCTGTAGGATCAGTTGGATCTCCCAAATCTCCCGAACGTTTTTGTAATCCCTTTACGTATGCACTTTCCTGCCCGAAATCCAATAATTTTTCCTTTGGTAGAATTTTTTGAAGTCCCGAATATGAAAATGCCAAATTCATCCATGTGGCTATTAAGCCCTTAGGCTCATTTCCTTGGCGAGCCCACATAGTTTGATATAAGCGATTAAATGAAACAACTTCTCTCAACGTGGAAATTTTGGGTTCAATGTAACGGAGCCAATCTTTAACCAAATCAGGTTTTTCAATCTCAAAAAATATAAATTGTTGGTGATCTTTATTGAATCCTGCAAGGATATTTCCTTGAATATCATCAGCTTCTAGTAAGGGTTCAGTTATAGACACTATGAAACATCTCCTTTCGAATTCGTGAAAAAACATTTATTTTTTACAGACGTCTGCATCCATCCAATGTGCCTGACTCACAATCAACTGCCTGATTTTGTGCTTGACCGAAACGACAAGCAATCCCTGTCAATTTAATAATTATATGTTCTGCAATTTGCCCTCCAAATTTAATATTTGTACCTCCGATCTTGATGTCACTTACAGTGAATGGAGCTGAATCAGGTACCTCAAAAACAGCACGTACAATCATTCCATCTTGTCCCCTTAAAATTTTCCAATAGTCCATTGCATTGGAACCATCCGGAGTTACAAATCCATCTGTATCAATACTATCTATATAAAGACCTACTGGATCTTTAAGTGTAATTGATGCACCCTTACGTGCTAACGCATTTACCTGGCCACCAATTGTAGGATCACTAGCTCTGAGTGGCGCACCATATTGTGCACAACAAATTAGTTCATTAGCATCAGTAATAAGTGTTCCATCTTGCTTCTTACGTAAAACTGTTGCATTTGCAGCAATGTCAATTTCTGCATTCAAAGTATTATTTGGCTGTATTAAATGTAAGCAACCGTGTGTAGTGTTCCACTTATTATATGGAAAATAAACACCTTCTAAAAAAAGATCTTCCATCTGCACATTTGGACTTATATATTGACGATATAGGGCTAACAACTTATTTTTATCCCCCTTAGCACCAGCTGTTTTCGACCCTTTATATAAAAGTGGATATCCTCCTGCTAAAGCTTCCCAATATTCAGGCCCTTCACAGGTAAACGTAACTTTTTTTACATTGCCATTTTGATCAAAAAAAGTATGCCACTCCAAGTATTCATCTTGTTGACGGACTTTAACAGAATTAACACCCCAAATTAATTGATCATCCTCCCTTAAAGAGATCTCCTTTAATTCTTCTGCAACTTTATATGCTGCTTCTTTAGGGTGAACTTTTTCCAAAAGCACCCTTGGAAAACCTAACCAACTAATAACGCGGGATTTTTCGTCTTGTGTTGTTTCCGTAAATAAGGGATTATAAAACTGACTTTTACCTTGTTCGAGTTTTTCTTCAACATTTTTTATTCCTTCATTAAAAAAATATGAGATGGCTTCACTCCAAGCTTCTCTCTGATTTGGAATGGAATCGAAATCTGTCAAATTTGCTGGTGGTGAAAAAAAGTTTAATTTCATGGCTATCTTCCTTCCGATATCAACTTATATTTGTAAGTAATTTCTTCTGCAGCTCTGAAAATCTCGTTCTTGTTCTATTATTGGAATAAACAATTAATTTTATACAATATTTAACAAAAAAATTATTGCATAAATAACAAATTGTATCTTTCATATAAATCATTATGTAGATGACCCCAAAAAATGTATTCACTTCATTTTGAGTGGAATTTCGTTTCTATTTGTTATAGGATGCCTATGTAGCATTTCATAACCTGTAAATTCAAAACTTAAGAGTATCGGAATTAAGATGATAAAACAAAGTAGTTCTTATAAATATTTAATAAAATCTAGAAACCCTAAAGTTCATATGCATTTGTCGAGCAAATCAAATAAAAGGAACCCTTTAAGGGTTCCTTTTAAAAACTAAACCATAAATGATAACTGCACTTCACCAATTAACATCTTTTTGATTTCCATAGCTATAGTTTCAGCCATCAACGGCGGAACAGCATTACCTATCTGTGTAAATACAGCTGTACGTGGTCCCTCAAAATAAAAATTATCAGGAAACGACTGAAGTCTCGCTGCCTCTCTGACAGATATTGATCTGGACTGGTTAATATCCGGATGTATATAATAATGCCCGTCCTTGGCTATATGAGCCACTACTGTATGTGAATAAGGTAAATCTCTTGCTACAACCTTGAATCGATCCAGAAAAGCCTTAAGATTATTATGCGTTCTTAATCTTTCTGGGAGATCTGTGTACTTCAAACGCTTTTTTTCTCGATTCCAAAGGTCTATTGCAATATTGTATATTTCAAGATCCCTCTCATTATGCATTCTGGTTAAGTGCTGTGTTAATATATCCTCTTCATTCCTGATATTAGTATCCTTAAGGTATGATGTTGGTTCTTTAACATATTCATTCAATTGTTCACCTGGTGCAAGTGGATGCAGGTCCGAAAAAATATCTTCGACTAATGCAAGCTGTTCGATTTGGGTAAAACGCGGATATTCGTATCCCAACTTCCTGTTCCATCCAATTAGTATAACTCTCTTTCTCTTTTGTAACACTCCGTAATGAGAAGCATCCAAGGTTTTATGTTTGATTTCATATCCGATTTCTCTCATTAAATCTTGAATATCCCTATAATAAGATCCTCCACCTGCATTTAAAATACCAGGTACATTTTCAAACACAAAAATATCAGGCTGATATTTGACCAGAAATTTCACATACTGTTTATAGAGATAGTTCCTCGGATCATTCTCCTTCTTCTGTGGATCTCTGGCTCGTCCAACAAGCGAATAGGCCTGACAGGGCGGACCGCCAATCAAAACATCAATTTTTTGAGTCTGACCGGTATTCTCTAGTAACAACTCGTCAATCTTATTGAAAATATCCGGAATCGTGTCATCATTAATCTCTTGGTTTATTATACTTTCCAATAAACTCGCTGGGATTTCCTGATATAAATTTTCCTTAGTTATATTTCCTCTCAAATATTCCTTATATACATCAAGGCGGCCTTTACTTTTTAAATAATGATAGGCAGTCCTTGTTTTAATTGTCTCGGCTGCGTATGAATCCATTTCAACATGAGCTATTGGATTAAATCCCTGTCTCACAAATCCTTCTGAAAGCCCACCAGCACCGGCAAATAGGTCAATAAAGTTCATTTTCAAATCTCCCAATTCGTTATGTAGAAATTATACCAGGTTAAATTACGGAATCATATAAGTATTTCAAATTCCGAGCATAATCTCCACGTCCATGTCCCTGAACTGGTTCCAACATTCTTCTTTTTTACACCATTCTGTTATATTCTCTCCACCGGGAGGGTCAACAATGTGTCGATATGCTGCATCCGTCACTCTGTCAATCACATCTTCCAAACTCGCGGGAATTGCCTGTTTGCGCCAGATCAATTCCAAATCAATCTGCTGTTGCGTCTTATAGGATAGCCAGGCTATAGTATAGGTCACAATATTTGCTCGGTATTTATAATGGACTCTTTTCGATACACCATTAAATAGAATTGCCTTTGATATCAAATCCTTAAAATAATCCTGTTCTATCTTGGATACGTCCATGACAGATATTTTTTTTGTGAATTCGAGGAAGTTCTTTTGCGATCCCCTACTTACAATATGAGGAATCTGATCCCATGAATTAATGTACTTGGCCAAATCAGTTTTTGTAAATAATTGAGATTTGGGATAAGTTTGGTCAAATTGTATTCGAGCGTTACGTGTTTTGTCTCTCCCTTTCAAATCAAGGTATTGACCACGAGCACGTTCATAGAACCATCTGGTTTGCCTTTGCTTTCCTTCAGTAGCGGGAGCCCATATAGTTCGGGAAAACTGTTCAATCTTTCTATGATATGGATCATTTGCGAAAAAATCATCCGTTTGAATTTTATTTTGACTATTGGCATAAGCCGAAATTCTGGGGACAATCTCGTCCATTTTTTTCGAATCCTTTATCACTGTTAATTTCATTTGTACATTTATACGTGAAACATCATTTTTCTTTTTAAGTGTGTGATATATGGAGGCTGTCGTCTGCCCACCATTCACTATTTGAAAATCATGAATTTTCGATAGAACAAGGCTCCCGTCTTCTCGTTCCTCAAATTCCACTCTGTCTGAAGTTGCAGAGATCCCATTATTGTATGCCACAAACATTTCCGGCTCATTTATGATGGTGTCTCTTATGCCCCTATTAGTCCCTCTCATCTGAAGAAATGAACGTACATTTCGTTCGATTAAACGTTCTCCAAATTCCTCATATACATCGGCAAGTAATTGACCTGGAATAAACAACAAATATGCCTCGTATATCTCATTGGACAAAGGCATCTTCAAACATGGCAGTCCGGCCCCGAGCTTGCTTAATATATCGAACTCAACTGGTTCCCTGCCCTTGCCTGAACTTAAAAGTCGATAAAGACGCTCCATATCCCAGATTTGAAGTTCCACAGAAGCGATTTCTGTTTTAGTTTCATCCAGTTTAACATTTCTGGCCATACCGTCAGTCAATAAAACTATTTTCAACTGATGAATTTGTTCATGATAATCGTATATAAACTTGGCTAATTCAAAGACTTCACTTTGTTTAGTCAACGCTTTATAAAGCCCACTAATACTTTTTTTGTAGAAAGAAACGGCCCTTCTGAGTGCAGGTTCCCAATCATTTTTCCTCAGTACAAGAGGAGGTGCAATCCTTGTATGCAGAGAGATAACCAAGGTTAGGGCATAAAGATCATTGTCCTCAACAATGGAAAAACCATTAACCTGGATACCGGTTCTTCTGAAATTAAGCACTTCAAATTCCCCAATTTCTCCGGATTCCCTGATAAAATCAAGAACAACTTCCGTGAAGACCCCCTGCTGTTCCCTATCGTGTTCTTTTGCCAGCCCATCTACATAATTTTTAAAGTCTTCTGAATAATCCCTGAAATCCTTCTCCAAATTGGTTCACTCACTTTTCCTGTTTCTTATGATAAAATCCGCTATTAGAGAAACGGTCTCGTCAAATTCTGTTTTGAAATCATGCTCCCAGATTCGTAGTATCTTCCATTCGGAACTTACATAGTGTCCAGTGACCTTTTTATCTCTTTCTACATTCCCCAACAGCTTTTTCTTCCAAAATTCCCGGTTATTCTTTGGGATATTGGAGTGAAGGGGACACTGATGCCAAAAACAGGAATCGATAAAGATAACCAGTTTATATTTTTTTATGCTTATATCGGGCTTTCCGGGCAATGATTTATCATTTCTTCGGAATCTCAAACCTAAAGCTCCGATGCCACCCTGTTCTCCAGTTTAGAAACCGACTTTATACCAGCCATCATCTCGCTTCGTTTTTCCTTGGAAACAACATCGGACATTCTGCACCCCCAAATCTTTGAAAGTGGCTTTCATTCGTTAAAGGTAACGGCGAGAAAAAACTCCTTAATTTATTTAAAGCCTTTCTTTCAATCTGTCGTATTCGTTTCCTTGTAACTCCAAATAATGGGCTGCCTGTTGCAAAATGCGCTCTTTGTCATCATTAAATCCAAATCTTAGAGGATAAACTTCTCTTATCTATCGGTGAGACAACCCATGTGATAGTCAAGCTTATCTCTTAATCATCCAATATAATAATATCATTAAGTTCTCCGAGCTCGTAAAAAAATCCGAATCTTGTTCCTTCTAAATCACATAATGCGTTTGGCAACTTGTATCCTCAAAATAATGACAGAAATTCGGTTTATCTATAAAAATATTCAAACTAAATCAATACCCTAATATTTAACTAATTCGCCCACCTGTTCAAGAGCAAAAAAATGCCTGGAGACTTTCCTTGCAGGTTCACCCTCAATTCTCAAACCTAATTCGATATTAGATCCCATGCCATGATAGGTCATGTTTGCAGACCCAATATATAACTCGATATTATCTACTATTAAAAGCTTGGCATGAAGACTCGCCAAGGGATCATCAGCATTTCCAATCCATTTCAGCATTGTAGGTTCTGGAATATTTTCCTTCCAGTTTTCCAGAAATTCTTTAACATTGCTGCCATTATCATGTAATGCAATCCTTACACTGCATCCCCTGAGGATGGCAGTAGCAAGAGCATCCAAAATACTAAGTGTCCTGTCATTAGCTGTAAAACTATAGCCCACTAAAAAGATTTCCCTTCTTGCACGTTCAATCATCTCTTTAATGAGTGCATAATTGCTTCTAGCTAAAGACATGGGGTTGGTAAATGGACCAGACCATGCGAGTTCTACTTCTGGAATACTCATTTCCATATTCCTTTTAGTATGCATAGCCGAGTGAAAAATTAAAATAATCACATCTGGATGTAATTTTTGCTTTCTCCACTGAGATATTAAATCCTGAATTAATGGCAGTGGGACGTTGGCAGGAAGTGTTGCTCTTTTCCATTCAGCCAGACTGGTATATTGATCGATTTCTCCACTCCTGATGTACTGGACTATTCTCTCAAGATCAGCTAAAGAGCAGGAACATGTAATGGAAGAAATAGATTTTGCAATGGATTCGCTCTGCATTTTTCCCCCTATTCAAAGTAGGCCAGTTCCGTTTCCGAAACAGTAGGAACCAGAAAGGCTCGATCCAGGAAACGATTTGACTTTTCACACGATGTTTCTGCGGCAAGTTGACACGCATGACAGGCAGCGCCATTCAAGTCACCAACAGCATCCGGTTTATGTTCCGAACATAATGGATCACCGGAACAAAAACGGGCCTCATGAAGAGCATTCCAAAGTATCTCCTCAAATCTATCTTTCTTACCCAGCTCGACCAATCCTCCCAGACTTCCCTCCGAATCGGGCGTAGCTGTATATATAAGAATTCCCGCCATTCTTTCTGTATCGGTATTTCTGGAATATATCCTTTCCCTCAAAGAAGTTGCGGAGTATCCAGAATCCATGCATAATTGCCTCATTAATGCGTGCGAAAGAGTATGGAGAAGAACATATCTGGGTTCAGGACCTCCGGGGTACTCCATGTTTCTGTCATCACAATATTGTCTGAACGCCTCTGCCATTGGTATCTGTTTACTATCAAATTTTTCTTCCCATATTTTCAATGCATCTTCGTTTAAAGTTATGAATATCCCTTCTCCTTTTGTAATGATTCCGGGTCTCCAGTTAAGATAATCCTTCTTGCTCAATGACGCCTTATACGAAGCTTTTGTCGTTTCACTGTCTGCTTTTTCAATGTTATCCGGCAGGGCTTCAATTCGGCTAAATCCATCCAGGACTCTAACCTCTGTTAATCTTCTAACCATGATAATATTGGATAACTTATCTTTATACCGTTCCGGCACTTCCTGCTCTTCTATCTCAAAATCGTGTTTGGCATCCATGGATGTTCCCTTCAACAAAGCTTCCCATTCAGGATAATACAAATCCTGATCCACTCCTTCTCCGAGTGATCGCTGTTTTTGCAGGGCACTCCATACATCATCGACATTTTTATCCTCGAACTCTCCAAATACCCCCAATTCAATGAGCATTTGAAGCTTTTCCTTGCTCTCTACTTTGGATAGACGGTCCATTACACCAGCAACATCCTGGTGTATTGGACTTGAATAAGGAGGTATGGAGAGTGCACTCACCACTACAGGAAAATAAAGATTGGAAGCACCTCTGAGCAAAGCTCTCTGTTCTTCCTCACAAGGTTGGGTGTCCCAAGGACCCAGCCAGTTCCTGTGCCCCAGGCATTTTCCCAAACCTTTACCCATAAAAGCTTCATCAAGCGAACGTTTTTGGCCACATCCTCTGCACTCAACTTCCACGTCGGAGATTGAACCTGTAGCACCCTTGTCATTCAGGTATAACATATCCTTGCACTTTTCTGATTTGTCCTCCTTGTGTACATAGAAATCCCATGGAAAATCATCAATATGTCCCGCAGAGCAGGCTACAATAAAACGTGCAGGAAAAACCTTTGTTAGTCCATTTCCCTTGTCACACAGACAATAACTTACATTTTCATTTTCATTCTTGAAAAAGTTTTTTGCGAGTGACAGCTTTCTGCATTTTGGGCAAACAAGGAATCGAGGGAAACGGTAGGCCGGAAGCGTCCCCTGCCGTGTCTCATTTTTACTCTCCACCACGGGAGGTGTGTAAATCTTTTGAATACCCAGTTTCCGTGTTAATCTCGGTTCATTTATTGGAGCACATTGTCTCAGATTCCAGTCATCCACTCCAGCGATTATGATTGAAAAGTCTGGTAAATCCATGATAGCCCCAGGGCCAAATGTAGATACAAGCTGGCTGTTTCTAACTTCTCCTATTTTCCCGTTCATGAGCCTACTCCTTTAATAAATATATTCCAACTGATGACTCCACGTCTCTCATGGAATTAGGAATTGAAAATGTTGAAGCAGGGGCCTTTCCCCCTAATGGATACAACAATTTCTCCTTACCTCCGGTATATGTCAGACTTGTCCCGAAAGTTTTTGATTCCCACTTGTCCATCAAGGACTTTAAATGTTCTTCCACTTCATCTTCACGTTGTAATCCCATATTCTCAAGCCGCTTCCTCATAAATTCCATAATGCTTTTAATATACACTGCATTGGACCTGAATTTCTTGGCAGTTTCTCTTTTGGAAAGTTTATATTCGGACAATCTTGTCATTGAAACAAGGACTGCTGAAAGGGCTCTATCACGTGCCCGGGATGAAAAAGGGGTAACGCTAATTGCTTCCACATATCGGTATAATGCAGCATGATATGAGCCAAAACGCTCGTAATGTGATACATCCCTTGGTCTCGCCCAGTTATAAACCGTAATGACCAAGCCTGGATGTTCGCGCCCCACACGGCTTGTAGCCTGGATATATTCTGCAGTTGTTTTAGGTTGTCCCGTCACTACCATCAGGCCCAAACGACTAACATCAACCCCTACGGATATCATATTGCTGGCAAATACAACATCAACAGGATTAACATGATTTGGAGAGTCCACATGGAAGGGCTGCTCCAGCCTTTGAAGCAATGCCGGAATCTGTGATGAATCCACCCGGCTTGTAAGTTCGGGTACATTCTCCTTAAGTTTACGATCGACAAATTGATATTTCTGTCCGCGATTGGAAGATGACAGTACACTCATTCTGCTTCTTACGTCATCTTCAATTAATCTTACAGCTCCGCCTAGTTCTCTCAAACTATTGAAATAACCAACAAGTGTTTGATAGGGATCAAGATCTTCATCCAAATGTTTCATTGCCCCGGTTGACGAAAGTAAAGCTGCATATACCCGGACCAAGGCTGTTTTAACGCTTCGACCAGGAGCAAATATCCCCACATAGGTTCGCCCTGGTAGTTCTTTAGCTGGTTGCTCTACTGCGAAGTAGGAGTTGCCCGAATCCAGAGCAGGACTTGGAAAAATGGAAAGGCTTCTTGCGAAAAGTGACTGTATCTGTTCTTTTGCACGTCGGATTGTGGCTGTCGATGCTACAACCTTCGGTGTTACTTCCACTCCGTTCCTTATTCCACTGCATAGATAATCTATAGCTGTTTCATACAGACCCACCATTGTTCCCAAAGGCCCTGAAATTAAGTGCAATTCATCCTGGATAACTAGTTCCGGGGGAAGTAACTCACGTTGATCCATGGAATCACCTGTTATTGTACTTGTTTTCAAAACATCTTTTATCCATCCTTGAGTGTTTGGAGCAGCCCCTTCAGAAATAAATCCCCAAGGCTGAATTTGACCTTTAACTTTTCCAAATAGTGACTGGGTTTCTCCAACCCATGGCAGTCGGGCAAATTTATCAACAGTTCCAATTAAAAGCGTTGGTAACAATCTATATATTTCCTCGTCAGTAACCACAGCCGGAATCCCTTCTGGATTCTTCAAACGGTGAAACTCGCATTCACGTCTTGAACATCCGATTAAAATTCTCCTATTTTTCTTATCAAGAAAATAGTTTCTACGACTGTGCAGTTCCGAACCACACCACGGACATGAAACCAACTGAACGGGAGTCGGTGCTCCAGGGCTTGGTTGTTTATTTTCCATTAGCTCTACACTTTCATCGAAATCATTCGGGGTGTTTTTGCCACCCACCCATAATCCAATTCTGAAGGGCTCTTCCCCCCAGGAATCCTTGTCCTGTAATCGTTCCATTTCGCATGCACAGATTAAGGTTGCTGCTCTTTGGAATTGCTGGATGGTCAATAGCCTCAGGGTGTAGCGCATAAGGATGGTTACACCAGCATCTCCACGCTTTCCATTTTGCTCTTTTCGAAGTCTTCTCAGGGCCATTACAAATGCCGACAACCCGAGATATGCCTCCGTTTTACCACCACCTGTCGGAAACCACAGCAAATCAGCAACTTTTCTGTCATCATGGTCGGGTTCAACGATGCCCGTAAGGGACTGCAAAATAAATGCGATCTGGAACGGCCTCCATTGAGTACGTATTCCCTTTGGTTCCTCGGACCAATTTTTGGATTTGCTTGCTTTTCGTGCCCAAATACTCTGTATTCGTTGTTTTGACATGACCCTATTGGCAAAGCAAAACGCTCTGAATACCTCTCTGTCCCTCCCTTCATCCCTTATTAAGCCAAGTCCCTTTCTCATGCGCTTCAGGGACTCCTTGCACAATTGCAAATGTTCCTCCCCCGTATTATATTGCTCCTCATCGAGGTCAATTTTTATCGTCTCTAGGTTATCGCCTTGTTCCTCAATCCATTCTTCGTATTCATCGAGCATCGGATTAAGACAATTATAGATTTCATCACCATTCCTTGCTTTCGATATCTCCTTCATATCAAGCGATCCTTTCCCCAGCCAGTCAGGGGGGATAACACGCGGAATTTCATATACAGGTATAATTTTGGTAAACAGACTGCCAACGAGTTCTTCATCATTAGAGAAATCATTCCAGTCAACGGCAACACCATGCCCTACTGCGAAAACACGCTGTTTTCTATACAGCAAATTATCTGCCGCAACGTCGGGAGCCTGATAGCTCCGGTCCATGTTTAATTTCCTTACCGAGAATGGATATTCGCATCCATATCCCTTTACTTTTAACAGAGGCTGATAAAGACAAAATGCATCCTTGAGAGTTTCCGGTTTCTCTCTGCGATTCACCAAAAATAAGCTGACCGCCAATCTTCCTGATCCATCTTTGAGAGGACGAGCAAGCCATTCAAGATTAACCTCTCCCATACCGTCCGATTTCAGTGCAATTATGCGCCTCAAACCATCAGCCGGCAGTAAATCAATTGTCTTTTGGTCCCTAGTGGGAGTTCTTTTCCAAGGTGACCTTTTCTTCTCACCCAGCTTAAAGTACTCGCCCCATTCATAGAACACGCGAATCTTCTCCTGACCGGCTTCAACAACAAAAGACAAGCCGATTGAAGAAGGCTTCATGGCCTGCATTAAAGGTGCAATAGCTTCGGGGGTGCCATGGCCATCTTCATTGTCATCCGTCTCTGTCTTTTCATCATCTTCCTTTTCCATTAAGGTACCATTCGGCCATAGTATACCGGTCAAATATCTCTGGGAAGGAGATTCCCCGATCTCCTCATCTTCATAATTTGGTCCTACCAACTCCAATGTCAATCGATCTATTAAGTCATTACGAATATTAACCTTTTCCTGTTCTCCCATAAATATCACTCCCTATGGAATTATTATACTTTAATATTTCATTAAAAGTAGGAATAAAGTCCTTTTATGTCGAACTATATTCTGAAATTATATTATTGGGGGATGTAGCATTTGACTCTTGATACTTTAATATCCCGATTCAACAAAGAACAACAGGAAGTAATAAAGGCCCCTTTGGGAAGCTTGGCAATTAATGCAGCTGCTGGAACGGGTAAGACCAGTACTTTAGCAGCACGCATATTATATTTGCAACTTGAAATGAACATACCGGCTGATTCAATTATAGCCTTATCTTTCTCTAGAACCGCACGAAGTCGATTATTGCAAAAGCTTGAAGAATTTTGTATGGAAATTGGTATGGGTAGCACCGTACCCGTATATACATTTCATGGATTGTCATATCGTATACTAAGATTGGCAATTGAATGTAATGAAACTTGGCTTCGTCCAAATTTCAGGCTGATAGAAGGCAATGAGATATTGAATAATAATTTTGATTATCTTTTCGATAAACTGGAGAGCGCCAAAAAAGTCCCTATTGATTGTTACCTCAAGATATTGGATGAACTTCGACAAGGTTCAAATGACATGGATTGCCTTACAAAACCTAATGAACTACCTTCCAATCAGCACATATGCTGGACTGACGGTAGTAGAAATTTTAATATCAAGACCGATGATCTAAAGAAGCTATGGGCGAGATATAATAACCTGCTTCAAGTTAACAACTGCATAGATTATTGTGGTTTGATTACCGAAGCCATTCGTGTACTCGGAAATTCAGATGGACAAACATTAAAACGGTTGAGAAACGGACTGAAATATATTTTGGTGGATGAGTATCAGGATACATCGCGCGCACAAGAATCATTATTGTTTTCTATTTCCCGGGATGATATTTGCCTTAATGTTGTAGGCGATGCTGGACAAACCATTTATACGTTTAATGGTTCAAGCATATCAAATATTCTGAATTTTGAAGATCGGGCTAGATCTGTGGCACAGAAGGTACTATCTTCTACTTTTCTTATAAGAAACTACCGATCAACCGAGAATATTATAAAGGTTGCAAACCGAATAAACCTGATCAGTGGAATAGCTAATAAATTGATACCGGAATCAAAACTTGTTAATGAGGCGGTAAAGTTGATCCATGCACCATCTCTTCAGCTTGCAGGTGATTATATTGCATCTGAAGTCTCAACTCTCTTCGAAAATAGTGACATTACGCCACAGGAGATTTGTGTGTTGGTCAGAAAGAACACAGAGCATTCTCCCCAAGGAACCATTGTGATGGAAGCGTTAAATGCTCATAATTTGTCTGCAAACGTGATAAGGGATTCCGATGTTGATCACAAACGTGAAATACGCAATTATATTTCTCAAATCTGTATGAGCCCCGACTACTATGGAATGACCATTGTCGAGTTTATTAAGGCAGATACACATCGCTTACTTACCGATATTCCAGAAGGCATTCTATCTGAAGATATCAGAGATGAAATTACGGAATTTCAGAAAATGGGACTTGAATTCTGCTTTGAAATATCGGAAGAGATATATAATACCATCGAATCAGGGAACGAGCCCGAACCGAGTATACTGGATGCAAATATACAGATTCGGACAATTCATTCAGCCAAAGGAGAAGAGTTTAAAGTTGTCTTTCTTTTGTACCTCGGTGACAGAACATTTCCAAATGGAAGTTCTCCAGATATAGACGAGGAAAGAAGATTGCTTTACGTAGGTTTAACCCGTGCCAAGGAAAAGCTTTATGTAATTGGGCACCCAGGAATACACTTTGATAGTTTTTTTGATGAGTGTATGGGGGAAGGTACGGAGTTGATAGAACACTATGAGTTTAACGGTTTTACACCGACTTCCACAGATGACGACAAGATACTCGAATTGGGCGACATAGAGCTTATTAATAATGCGAAAAAGCTCCAGGAAAAAGCGGAACAGAAGTATAAAACCGAGGTGCTAAATTTTTTTGGGGATGATTTCTAAAATCAAGCTGGCAAGGAGAATAAAATATGGCACTAAAACTAATTAAATTGACAGAAGAACAAGAAAAGTGCGTGCAGTTTACTCCAAAAGGAGAATTGTTGATAAGGGGTATTCCGGGTGCCGGAAAAACGACAATTCTTCTTGAAAGAGCGAACTATCTGAACAAGTTAGAGTCTAATGAAGGAGAACGAAATGTTTTATTTTTAACTTTTAATCGGGCTTTGTCTACCTATTTAAGACAACTTGCTAAAAAGGCAACCACACAAACACCTGTTGAAGCATTAACCTTTCATACTTGGGGAGCGCAGATTCTAAAAGAGATTGGGGCCTTGAACACCAGAAATATTGCTGGAAAAGAACAAGTGGAAATGATTGCTTACGCAAAAAGGACAATCGCAAAATACGGAGACCCCACCTTTCCAAACATTAAAGCAAAAACACCAAAGATGACCGAATACCAATTAATAAAGTTTCTTAAGGAGGAAGTATCCTGGATTAAGAACAACAACATGAATGAGAGAGAGAAATATTTAAGTTGTGCTCGTACAGGACGGGGAAATCAAATTCAGGTTACTAAATTGCATCGTGAATCCATTTTTGATGTTTATGAGAAATACCAGTCCATACTCACAAGCAAAAACGCACATGATTTTGATGATATTGCCATTCTGTTACTGATACATGAACACGAAATCACTGTTGATCGGAGACCGTTACATGTACTCATCGATGAAGCACAAGACCTGTCTCCTGCGCAATTAAAGGTCGTCAAGTTGCTTGCTGTTAAGAGTCTTACAATTGCAGCCGACAAAGGACAACAAATATATAGAAGATCTTTTACTTGGAAAAGCGTGGATATTGATATAAAAGGGACACGAAGTAAAATACTTAATAAAAGCTTTCGCTCCACCAAACAAATTATTCAACTTGCGAAAAGTTTGCAGGCTCACGACAAGACACTGTTAAACGATTCAGAATTTCTGCCATCCACAGATCCGGATATTAAGGGGCCAGTTCCAGAATTAAGCATGGTTAGCTCAACTGCCGAAGAAAAAAAGCAGCTTATAAAAAAAATTAAAGAGCTTATTACAGAATTCCCTACGGATACAATTGGAGTGATTGCACATTCAAATGACCGATTGGATGATATTGCACTTGCCTTAGCCAAAGTAAACATTGCTGCAATAAAAATAAAGTCGGATGAGGCCGATTTTCTAACTCAGGGTGTTAAACTTGTTTCGTTTCATTCATCCAAAGGCTTGGAATTCGATCATGTCATCGTAACCGGTCTTCAGGAGGGCAAACTTCCTATCAAACTATCAGATCCAGGCGATGATCCCGATGCTCACGTAGCGACCGAACGTCGCAAGCTGTATGTGGCCATGACTCGTGCCCGATTGACGCTTTCTCTTATTGCTGTTACTCCATTTTCCCAGTTTGTCGGGGAGCTGGATAACGATCTTTATAAGATAGTTTAAAATTCCGAAAAATTATTTAGAAGATAAATAGTTCCTAGTAATTATATATATCTAGAAAAGTCTTAGATTAAGCTGTTTTGGAGCTATTATTTACCCTTAGTTAAACATGTTACTCACTGTAATTCCACTCAATAACCCAATCACTTGTACCAGGGTTACCCTTGCACCCACAAAGCTGCCATGGTAGCCCTGCTCTTCTTTATCTAGACTCCCGTATCAGTAAACGCTAACGTGAATCTGGTTCCTGATTTCGTTCTTCTACCATAAGCATCCGTTGCAACTGTGTACAGTACATTAATCTCCATACTTAAAATCCTAACAGTCAGCATGCGCCAAACAACAAACCCGGCTGACGTCTTGGGATCCCCTCATCTGAGTCCCAAGAGTATATTGAAAGAACGAAGTGGTAGAATCCGTTTATTCAGATAGTCACAGCCGGAAAACCGTGAACTGCTCCTAGTACTCCTCTCTGAAGCCCCGAGTAATGGAGAATAACTTGCAGGGCATAGATGTATGGAGAAAATAAAGTATTAGACTCGGTGAAGCGATCTGCGACTGGCTAAGTCGGCCAGTTGCTCCTCAATGCTTCAGCTTGCCACTCTTGGTTCTCAAAGGATACACCGGGCGCGCGAGAATCGAAAGCCGGTCACGACGACCAACTGCTGCGCGAAGCTTCACAGTCTAATACTTATTATCTGGTTTGATTCGTTTTAAGGATTCACTTAATGCCTCAGTCTAAAACTTATTTTTCAAAACCTGACGATCAACAGAACCGAAAACCGCATCGAATCAACAACTCCAGTCTAATACTTTATTTTATTCCGACAATAGAGAGTGTTGCCCCCCTTTACTCCCATGGCATGTAACATCTTAAAAGCCGAAAAATGGCTTTTATAAAAATTCTATTTGGTGACAGCATATATACGGTGCACCTTCCCGTGTACAATTCAGACAAGGGAGACTTGATATGAAATTCAAAGAAACGACGAATGAGATTCCGGCTAATCTAGACCCCAGACTGCAGCGGGTAATTGCTTTCAATCAAAGCGGGACGGAAGCTGCCGGACGGCATGCATTCAACGCAGAATCAGCGGATAAAAACGCCAATGAGATAGCGGTCATCGCCAAAGTGAAGGATATCGAGGCGTGGAAAAACCTGTCCGGGGTCCGGCAAATTTCCGACCTGGGCAGTGTACCTGAGGAGCAGGAGAACGTGCGGCTTGTGACAGCAAGAATTGCCGCCGACCAGATTGAACAGATCCGCAAATCCCCGACGGTCATGAGCTTGAAGGCCTCGCAGTTATTAAAACCTCAGCAATTTAAATCCATTGAGGAAACCAAAGCCCGTGCTGACTTGCTGCCTCAAGACACTAAAAGTAACGGCGGCAAAGGGGTAGTCATCGGAATTGTGGATTACGGATGTGACTTTACACACCAAAACTTCATTAATCCAGATGGGACAAGCCGTATCCTCAGCTACTGGGACCAGACAGTTAAAAACTCCAGCGATACCGAGTTTGGATATGGCAAGGTGTTCTCACAAGAACAACTGACCAACGCTTTGAAAACACAAGACCCGTTTGCCGCATTAAAGATTCCTAACCCTAAAGATGAAGAAGAACCCTGGCATGGAACCCATGTTATGGACACTGCTGCCGGCAACGGTAACGGAACCAAAGTGCCCGGAGCAGCGCCGCAAGCAGATATCGTTTTTGTGCAATTAAATGACAAAGATGTTCCGTGGCGGGGGCCAGAGGCAGTTGAGGGGAACTTTGGAGGTTCGGTTCATCTGCTGGAGGCTCTGCAATACATCTTCAAGCTTGCTGACAACCGGCCTTGTGTCACCAATGTAAGTTTGGGCACCAATGGCGGCCCGCATGACGGCACTTCCCTGGTTGAGGCTGGACTCGATACTCTCGTTAGTGCTGCTAACAATCGCGCTATTGTACTGGCGGCCAGCAACTCTTATGCCGACGGCATCCACACGAGCGGAACAATCCAGCAGAATGAAACCCAAGATCTCCACTGGATCGTTGAAAGCTCAGACATAACTTCGAATGAAATCGAAATTTGGTACGATAAAACAGATGAATTCTCCTGCCAACTGATCGCGCCAAACGGGTTAAACCTCGGGGAGATTAAGCTTGGCACGAACCATCAGGTGCTCGGGGAACAGAACGAGATCCTGATCTTTATCTCCCACCGCGAACAAGATCCGAACAACGGTGACAACGTCATCAATATCTTCATGGAGAGAAATTTACTACCTGGTTCATGGACTCTTAAACTGCGGGGAATAAGAATTCAATCGGGTAAATATCATGCTTGGATTGAACGGGATGATAATTGGGAAGACGCTAACGGTGTGTTTTATAAAAACCAATCCCATTTCAAGCAGCCGCTGGATAATACCCACACCCTTGGTTCCATCTGCTGTGGCAAAAAATCCATCGTTGTCGGGTCTTACAGTGCCAAGGAAGCGGGTACACCGCTCTCCTACTTTTCCAGCGCCGGTCCGACACGTGACGGAAGACAAAAGCCGGAGATTAGTGCGCCGGGAGGAAATGCTACCCGAAATGAACCTAAGCAATTCAAAGTTATGGCCGCTAAATCCGGATCCATAAATGGTGTTACTGATATGATGGGCACCAGTATGGCTGCCCCGGCAGTAACCGGTATTGTTGCCATGATGCTCGCAGAGGCCAAGGCGCACGGCAATTCCTTGACTATTGAAGATATCCATGAGATTCTCCGCAAGTCGGCTAGACCAATGGCGGACGGCTGGCATGATCGCTACGGCTTTGGCCGTATTGATGCCAATCGGGCGGTTCAACTCGTGGCTGAATTAACGCCTGTCCATTAAGGCAAACTAAAAGGAGCCGACTTTATGGGTTGGCTCCTGCTTTGATATAACAAATTATGAAGGCGAGAAGATCACATGACACAAAAACTGGCGGTCATTGTTATTCACGGTTTAGGCAAGCAGCATGAGGACTTTGCATCAGCTTTCATTAAGGATCTGCACAAGACCTTCTTCCGAATCAGCGGCGAGAAAAACCCGGAGGCGCGAATGGTGATCAAGCCGGTGTGGTGGGCTTCTGTCTTTGCTGAGCGGGAAGAAGAATTGAAACAGAAGCTGGTAGGCGCTCCGTACAATCTGCGATACACAGAGCTAAGAGAATTCATGATTCACTATCTGGCGGATGCTGTCGCATACCAACCCCTAGAAAGCGGGGACCAGAACTATGAAGCGGTTCATCGGACGATAAGCAAGCAATTGAACCGGCTAAGTACTGAAGCCGGAGCGGATGCTCCGCTCTGCGTTATTTCACATAGTCTGGGTAGCGTTATTGCAAGCAATTTCTTCTATGATCTGCAATATGCCCGGCGGAAACCTGAAATCGTAAACCCGGATTCCGCTCTGGAACGGGGGAACACCTTGTCGCTGTTCTATTCCTGCGGATCTACCTTGCCCTTGTGGAGCCTGCGTTACGCCACGTTTGACAAGCCGATCCAAGTGCCTAGCAAGGACTTCTCCGCCAAATATCCCGATATCCCGGGCGAATGGATCAACTTTTATGATAAAGACGATGTTCTGGGCTATCCGCTGAAGAGCGTTCATCCTGAATACGACAAGGCCGTTAGTGAAGACCGTGACGTCAACGTCGGAACGCTGATCGACAGCTGGAATCCCTTATGCCACAATGGCTACCTCACAAGCAGCAAAGTCATAACCCCGATTGCAGAAGGCCTGCACAATCTATGGCAGCAAGTCAACGTGAATGCAATGACCGTACACAAATAGCTGCAACCTCGCCACCTTGATCCGTCTGGATCCGTCATGCTTTTGCGCCGATGCTGCCTGCCGGAATCCACGGTTGCTCCGGTAGTCGCAGGGTCTGCAACGCTGCGGTTCCCGCGACACAGCAAATGGCCACAGTGCGTATCGCCAGGATCAGCTGCTAGATTGGACAGATTCAACGACTGTTGTCCACTCAATCAATAATCAGGGCGGTTGCTTCCCTTCTTATGCTTAGCGGAGTATCCTGCATAGGCTGAACCATCCGGATCAGGAACTGTATCGTTCCAACGCTAGGAACATGCTCCTGATGAATCCAGGTATAGGCCTCCTGCATCTCAGGATATTCCTCCAGCACCTGTCTCACCGGCTGCACCACCAGTCCCTGCTCGTGTCCGGCCAGGAGGAGTCGGCTGTAGAGCATACCTGCTTTGCCCTATATTATTGTCGCTGCTAAGAATCACGGTTTTAACTGATTATGTGATTCTTTATATAAAAGATACATTCCATTCCGTATAAACGATTCTGGAACGAAACATACTATCCCTAATAAAATTTCTGGAGTTGAAATACAAATGGGTAAAATGGTTATTGTTCAACCCATCATTACAGAAGTAAATGAAGTCCTCAGAAGAAATGTATCCGAAATAGATAACGTGCCCGGTGTAAAATTGATCAATGCCCCCAAAATCTGGGAGATTGGTGAGTACGGAAAAGGAATAATCATAGCAGTCCTTGATTCAGGATGTGACTGGCGTCACCCTGATCTTAACGGGCAGGTCATAGCGGGTAAAAACTTCACAGATATTGGAAGCCCGGATGATTATTTAGATGAACATGGGCACGGAACGCATGTCGCAGGGACTATTGCTGCTAAGCTAGATGGAAAAGGTGTTGTTGGGGTTGCCCCTGAGGCAAAACTTTTGATTTTAAAAGTACTTAGAATAGATCAGGATAATCCTCAAAACGCAATTGGCAATACTGACTGGCAAGTGGCAGCAATTGACTATGCAATTTCTTGGAGAGGTCCTAATCAAGAGAAGGTAAGAGTGATCTCTATGTCTATAATAGGTGAAGAGGGCGATGAAGCTTATCATGAGGCTATAAAAAGAGCAATAGATAATGATATTCCTGTTGTTACATGTGCGGGAAATAATGGTGATGTTGATGAAGGTGGGGATTGTAGTCCTGAAAATGATGAAATTAGCTACCCAGGTATTTATCCAGAAGTGATTTCTGTCGGAGCCGTGAAATTGGATAAGTCATTTCCCTGCTACAGTGCAACAAACTCACAGGTTGATATTGTAGCTCCTGGTGGTGATGAAAATGCTCCTATATATTCAACGACCCCAAATGGCGGTTATGGTATGGGCTGGAAAACCTCAATGGCAGTGCCGCATGTTTCAGGGGCACTTGCTCTTCTCATCAATACTATTGAACGGGAACTAGGTCGAAGATTAACAGAACGCGAAATTTATGCACAGCTTATTAAACATACAGTCTCGTTAGGAGAGAGTAAAAAGCGCGAAGGAAATGGACTTCTTGATTTAAGTATTAAATAATGCGGAAAATGTCAGCAGTAGCTGTCTTTATTTTAGCCCACGGTTGCGGGCATAATGGCCAGCTCCTGCTATCTTTCGCAGGAGCTGGCCATTTTATCTTAAGGGCACTACTCTTCAATTTAAAGCATGCGACTTTCCTTATTAACCGTACATTTATACTCTAGTCTAACTTCGTTTTTACAATCTAATTCTCATTTTCACTCTAACAATTTATTCCCTTTGGGCAATCAGTTCTTATTTATTATATCGTTTTAATTTCAAATTTATTATTTCTCCAATTTCTTGTTTATCTTCTAAGTTTAGCTTTCGTAAATTTGAAACCAAGTTTAGCTCAAACTCATCTATTTGAATATGGAATAATCCTATGTTAGAATTCACTGGCTCCTCAAGTAGCAGCCATTCTAAATCAATATCAAAATTTAGTTTTAAAGCAATTATTGTTTCAACAGATGGCCTGTACTTATCTTTCTCCAATTCACTTAATGTACCTTGAGAAACGCCAATAATTGATGAAAATTCCATCTGATTAAGCTTATTCATTTTTCGTATAATTTTTATCTTTTCTCCCAAAGTTTTCATTAATCCACCCACAATCAATAAAATACAAACAGTCCCGATCAAGAGTTTTTCATCGGGACTGTCAAGTTTGGATATTAAGCTTTTTATAGACGAATTTTATAATTAATTAGTCATAAAAGGATATATTATAATTAAATATATTTATCGGCATTTAAAAACCAATTTCTAAATCTACAATTAATAATAATCAATCACAAGCTGCTGTAAATTAGAACACAACTTTATTGTCGGAACACATCAGGATTAATAATTTATTAGACATTATTAGTTTTATTTTTAATGACCACTGTCGTTGATTTTCCAACTATAATGTCAATTTACCAACTATAATGTCAATTTACCAACTTTAATGTTCATTTACCAACTATAATGTAACCGAACAACACAACATTAATTTAGAATTTTACTAAAGCTTATTCTACGGTAACGCTTTTCGCCAGGTTACGTGGTTTATCAACATCATGACCCAGCGCAAGAGAAGCGTAGTAAGCCAACAGTTGGAGAGATACAACCGAAATTGCAGCAGACAGAATTGGAAGTGTCTTCGGAATGGCAAATACCTGATCCACGGACTTCAACAACTCAACTGCGTGCTCTTCGTACGTAATCGCAAGAACATCTGCACCACGAGCCTTGACTTCCTTAATGTTGCTCACGGTTTTCTCCAACACGGATTCCTGTGTTACCAAAGCGATAACTGGAATTCCCTCTTCGATCAATGCCAGTGTACCATGCT
>RCUE01000087.1_pt1 | contig 40429 bp, 5 predicted proteins | sample 2166111 | NCBI WGS metagenome assembly RCUE01 (sample SAMN09930795, study PRJNA488358) | compost metagenome | feature: garden; material: soil; isolation source: compost soil in phenylacetonitrile-enriched culture | place: Germany: Experimental Botanical Garden Goettingen | collected 2016-01-27 | reverse complement strand
TGAGGCAAGGCATAAAATTGGCCTGGATGCACTCTACTAGGAACTAAATAGTCTCTGGCGCCCTCTGGAGATGAACTTGTCAGAATCGGTGTCTGAATCTCTAAAAAATCCAAATCAATCATCTTTTTTCGGATACTTTGAATTACTCTAGAACGAAGTACAATATTATCATGCAGTTTTTCATTGCGCAGATCCAGAAAACGATACTTTAATCTTAAATCTTCCCGAGCTTCATGTGCTGAAGATACTTCAAAAGGCAATGGATTCATGACCTTTCCCAACACTTCTATCTCCTTGGCAACCACCTCAATATATCCAGTTTTCATATGGGGACTGATCGTACTTTCGGATCTGTGACATACAGCTCCTATGACAGAGATGGTTGATTCCCTGCTGATCTTGGATACAAAATCCTTTAATTCATTAGAATCAGAGACAACGATTTGCGTAACCCCATAATGGTCCCTAAGGTCAATAAAAACGATCCCGCCAAGGTTACGAATATTTTTAATCCAACCTGCAATTCTCACGATTTCCCCGACATGCGTTTGATCCAGTTCTCCACAGTTATGAGTTCTATACCTATGCACGAAAACACCCTCTTTCTTTTACCCTAGTATCTAAATGGTTTTAATGATGTAACCCATGGTCTGATTGCAGAGATTGTCACTCTATCCTGCATGTATCCGGCCATGGGCTTATTCAGCTAGAACGTACTGCACTTCACTATTAGCTTCTCGTAGCTTCTCGCCATTGCTTGAATCCAACTAGATTGTAAGTAGACTAGCAGTTAAAGCTTTATATCTTTCATTCAGGTGTTCTGCAGTCTCAACCATTATTTTTTGTCCTATATCGTCAACATGTCTATTCTTCCAATCCTCAAGGACTGTCCCCTTAACCCATTGATTAAAAGCACCAAGGGCTGGTCCGCAGTGTACTTGATAATCGACCCTGTTGTTTTTGTCCCCATTAATGGCAAGTCGAGTAGAATAAGTAAAGTACCATCTAAATATCAAGGCCATCTTACGTTTTGGGATTCTTTCAGCTTTTTCAATGATTTCAGCCGGGTAATAAGCTTTAATATCTTCATAGACTTGTTCGATACTCTTCTTAAAATATTTTTCTTCAATATAATGTTTGGTTTCTCTATCAATTTCATCTATGGAATTATAATTCCGGTAAAGATCATATAATTTATTCGCCCTGGCCGGGAAAAACACTCCTTTTTTCATAACCTGAACTTTTGCCCCCATTTCAAACATATCCCCTGCTGGAGCGTAGTCCGTATCCTGAATGTTTAATTGCTGGAGCAAATCTTTTACTTCATCACTCGTCCCTGCTTCAACCGTACACTGATTGATAGAACCCGTCATGATAAAATCAGCACCTAATATAAACGCTGCCGCTGCAGCTTGTGGAGTCCCTATTCCCCCCGCTGCCCCTACCCTTATGCTTTTATTGTATTTATACTTTCGAATCGCTTCATCCCTCATCTGAAGCATTAGCGGAACCAATACATATGCAACTGCATGGTCGGTATGCCCGCCTGAATCAGCCTCGACGCATAAATCATCAACCATGGGAATTTCCATTCCCATCATCGCCTCTTCCCGGCTGATCCTATTTTCCGCCAGCAGCTTATTTATAATATTCTGAGGCGCAGGACTCAGGAAGGCTTCAACAACCTCGGGTCTGGATACTTTCGCTATAATTCTGTTCTGTGGCGTTACGTTTCCCTTTGCATTCCGTCTCAGTCCCTTCAGCCTGTACCTAACCAAAGAAGGCGTGATACTCATAAACGCAGAGGCTTCAATATTTCTAACACCGTATTTTATGTACAAATCAACGATGTTATTTTCTATGTCTGGGTGGTCTGGCACATGAATAAGATTCATTCCATAGGCTTCGCCATGGTTCAATTCCTTTTGAATATACTTTATGGTCTCCTCCAGAGCATCAATCTTCACTCCCCCAGCTCCAAAAAATCCCATCATTCCTGCCTTTCCTGCTTTTACGACCATCTCTTTTGAAGAGATGCCCTTGTACATAGAGCCTATAAGATACGCATACTTAATTCCGTAATCTTGTTTAAATTCGCTATGCCCAAGAGACTCCGCCGTAAATCGTTTGCTGGATTCCAGTACGTCATGACCGGATTTTGTTCTGGGAGCCTGTCGCTTTTCGGATATCGATTCATCATTTCTCAACGTATCCTTCGACATCCTCTTCTGTATCTGTTCGTTCCGGTCTTCAACCTCTGTCACGATCAATGGCTCGGCTTCTCGTTGTATGGCATTAACCAATCCTGCCACAACATTTCCAGGCCCGATCTGGATAAACTGGGTTACACTTTTACCCATCAGATAGCGTATACTTTCCGACCACTTGACCGGGCTTACAATCTGGTTGATCAGCGTGCTTCTTAAGTCCTGCTGCTTGTAGGGCCTGGCATGGACATTTGAAATAACGGGTATTTTGATTTTTGAGAATTCGAATGACGCCGCATAAGCCTCAAATTTCTGTCTCGCATTTTCCATATATCTGGAGTGAAATGCTCCACTTACATTCAAAACCACATAATTTCTGGCCCCTGCATTTTCAAAAATCGGTTTCGCCTGCTCAACCAAGTCCTTTGGCCCTGAAATGACAATCTGGCTAGGCGAATTAAAGTTGGCAACATCGAGCTCTATTAATTTATTTTTCTCCATTACTTCCCGAAACACTTCTTCTTTTAAGCCTAAAACTGCCGCCATTCCGCCGCCAGCAGCCCGAGCCATCAGCTCTCCTCTTTTTTGGACCAGCTTCAAGCCGGTTTCAAAGTCAAACGCTTCCGCGGCAAATAAAGCATTATATTCACCCAAGCTATGTCCTGCAACATAGTCGGGTTTTCTTCCGGTCTCTCTTATTTTTTTCAGGTAACTTAAGGCATTTACGACAAATAGCGCCGGCTGGGTAAAATCCGTTTGTCCGAGTTGCTTGGCAGGGTCCTCAAGGCACAGCTTCTGAATAGAATAACCAAGAACTGCATCCGCTTGGGCAACCAATTCTGGAAATTCATCAAACAGTCCTTCGCCCATACCTTTCACTTGAGCTCCTTGTCCAGGGAACAGATATGCGATCATTGATTTCCTCCTTGTTAGTAATGGATGCATATTAGTCAAATATTTCGAACAGACGATCCAAATTTTTTATATCCTGTTGATAAGGAGAGAGCATGGAATAAACGCTTGCCTTTTTCTTGGGACCAAAATTATACTTTACAAAATTAGCAAGCGTGCCCGAGGGACCAAGATCAATATAAACAACCCCGTCACTATCTCCCAGACACTTTAGAGCGCTCTGAAATTGCATAGGCTTCCTAGTGACGTCCCAAAGAAAACGGTTGTCAAGCCATGTCGTCTTCCCGCCGTACATAGATGAAACCATATTTATTTTAGGGCTTCTTAGGGTCTTGAGCTTTAAAAACGCCGTATATTCCAATGCAATAGGGTCCATTAAGGAAGTATGAAAAGCATAATGTACTGGCAACCTTTGATAGATCATTTCATTTGCTTTCAAATAATGTTCAATCTCTGTCAGACCCTCGCAGCTGCCTGAAATGACAAAATGTGAGTCAAAGTTGATGGATGCCAGTTCTGAGTTGGTATTCAATATGGGTGCTTCGTCGTACAGACTGGGATTGCCAATGACGGCCAGCATGCCCCCTTTCGGACAGTAGGCCTCCACCAACTGTGCTTGCTTGATAATACATTGAAGCGTGTCCTCATAGCTCATGCAGTCAGCCACAGCAACAGATACAGACTCACCCAGACTAGAGCCTAAAACATAATCAGGATAAATTCCCTTTTCCAATAACACCTGTGTGAGCGCATATTCAACCATGAAAATTGCAGGGTGAGTATATAGCAGGGTATCAAATTCTTCTCCCCTGCGACGCGTATCATCGTACAGCGTTTTTAATACAGAGCTGCCTGTAATATCCGTATGAATCTCATCCAACCTGGTCATCCATGTTCGGAAAACCGGGTTGGACATATATAATTCCTTTCCCATGCCGTAGTATTGCGAACCCTGGCCTGAAAACATAAAAACCACTGATCTGTCCATCCGAGTAACCCCCACAACGTATTGATCAGACTCTCCTAAGCAGTTCTCTATCATTCAAAGTTCACAACAAATTGCGCACTAATTGCATTTGGGATGCCGTAGGATTGCTTTCGTTAAGAACATTCTCCATATGCTGCCTGATTGCAGGTTTGAATTTCGGTTCTGTGATGATGTATAGCTGCCCTTTTCGGATGCCCTCAAAAATCTGATTGGCCACATCCTCTGGAAGTATTCCATTTTGGACAGCCTTGCGAGCCAATTCGGTAATAACTTGTCTTTCAGGTGGAAGATTGCCGCTCCCATCTGGCTTACGCAGCTCTGTCGGGCGGTTCCGCTCTGCATCCATGATTTGAGTACGAACGAATCCCGGACATACAACCGACACTCCCACATTAGAACCGATCAATCTGAGCTCCTGATATAACGTTTCAGACAGGCTTAAAACGGCATGCTTTGACGCGCTGTATATTCCATTTCCAGGACCGGACAGCAGACCGGCAATAGATGCTGTATTTACAATATGGCATGGAGTTTTTTGTTTCACCATAATAGGAACAAAAATTTCGGTGGCAAACAGAATTCCCCAAATGTTTACGTTGATTACCCACTGCCAATCTGCCACAGTATTCTCCCATAATAAGCGGCCTGTGCCGGCATCCACACCTGCATTATTGAACAAAAGATGCACAGCGCCAAAGGTCTGAACTGTTTTTTGTGCTAATAAACGAATATCAGCTTCTTTGGAAATATCGGTCACAACGGAGAGGGTAGCTGCACCCATTGCTTTCAATTCTCGTTCAGTCCTTAGAAGAGCCCCCTCTTCAATATCCACCAAAACGACCTTCATTCCTTCTTTGACACATCGGTCTGCAATAGCTCGGCCAATTCCGCTGGCAGCCCCCGTAATCACGGCTACCTTATCTTTGAACTCCCTCATTTGTACCTCCGGATTATTCGTATTTTTCGTCAGACAGTGTTCAGTTCCCCAATTTTTGCTCAGAACGGAGAGGTCGGTAAGGGAATTCTGCGAACAGCTTGCCCCTCATGGAGCGCCTCCCACGTAATTCTGCCTCCCTGGGTCCAATACATAGCGATATTTTCCAGGTTCCTCTCCTCTAGAAGAATTTGAGAAACTTTCTCGCCTACTTTTCCTAAAAGGAGTGCACTTGTATTTGAATCCTCTCCGCCTTCCCCAATAAATATCGGAATAGACGCTCCCTCTGGCTCGTTACCCTTGCCGACGGATTCGATAAGCTCTCTCAGACCAGTGAGCAGTTCCTCTCGCGAGCTCGCTACGATTGCCGTCCGGCACTTCATCGCTTCGCGGCCTGTCTGAAGTGTGAAAGCCACATCATGTAAGGAAAGCTCGTTCTGCTGCTCCACATATTCAAGCAATTGACTCGCAAGAGCCTTCAATCGCTCCCAGTTTACGTCCGAGAGAACCACTACTTCTGTCTGATCTGCCCCTTTCAACTGAACAGCTTCTTTTGGCGAAGGAATGTATTCTTCCAGAATAAAATGGACGTTAGATCCCCCAGCACCGAAGGAGCTTACTGTTGCCCGCAACGGAAATTCCCGCGCTTCTCCTTCCAGCTCTATTACAGGCCGCTTCCATTCCTGAAGCTCCCGTTGCAGATAAAATGGAGTATTGCTGAAAGTAAGATTGGGATTCAGCTTCTCCGCTTTAATGGTGGGAACCAGTTTTCGATGCCACAATTGCAATATGGTCTTGGTTAGCTGCGATATCCCCGAGGCTGCTTCTGCGTGGCCTATATTGGATTTAACCGATCCCATGGCACAAAAGTGCTGCTCGTCCGTAAATTTCTGGAATGATTTTTTCAAGGCGACTAGCTCAATTGGGTCTCCCAATGTAGATCCATTGGCTGCTGCCTCTACATAGCTGACTGTCCGGGGGTGAATGCCGGCTTTCAAAAAGTTCTCTTCAACAAGTTGTGCCTGTGCATTGGGATTAGGGACCGTATACCCATTGCTGTGTCCTCCATGATTAGTTGCCGTAGATTTGATGACTGCTAAAATACAGTCTCCATCCTGTTCTGCCTTATGAAGCGGCTTTAAGAGAACTGCCCCAACTCCTTCAGCGGGAAGATATCCGTCTCCATCTGCAAAGCTTCGACTATCTTCATGGCTTCCGATCAAATTGTTCTGGCTGGATTCGATATATTTTTTGGGGCTTGTCAACAGATTCCCCCCGCCAGCTACTGCGATTTGGCACTCTCCTCTGATCAGGCTTTCACATGCCATATGGACAGCCACTGCAGAGGAAGAACTCATCGTATCAATGGATATGCTCGGACCCTGGAAATTGAAATAATGCGACATGGGGTTGGCGACAGCAACAGAACCAAAGGATGTGATCCGAGGGGCATCCGTACTTGTATCACAGTCGCAGTATTTATGATACGTAGCGCCAACGTAGACCCCCACCTTGGACTGGTGTTTTTTCTGTAGCACCTCTCGCGTATATCCCGCACTTTCCAGCAGGCTCCATATCATTTCCAGGAAAAGCTGTTCCATAGGGTCCATCAAACTCACCTCATGAGGGGTCAGGTGAAAGAAAGAAGAATCCAACGGATTTATTCGGTTTAGGAAGCCCCCCCATTTGCAGTAGGTTTTTCCCGGTTTATTTCTTTCTTTATCAAAGTAAAGATCGTGATCCCAGCGATCTTCGGGAACTTCGGTAATGCAGTCCTTGCCCTCTTGGAGATTTCTCCAGAATTCTTGAATATTTTCCGCTCCAGGATATTTTCCGGACACCCCGATGACAGCAATGTCCATCGCTCCTGTTCCTGTGACCGCCTCCTTAGGCTCTACTCGCACTGACGAAATGGGTGAGTGCCGAAATATTGGAGAGGGAGCTTTTGCATGTTCTACGATGCCAATGGATTTCGTGCTGGCTCCCGCAACTAGCTCTTGTTCAGCACCAAACAAAGCGTTCAATTCATCCCAGTGTGATTCCAGGAAGTAATCCGTTAAACTCTGGATATTTGGATATTCAAACAGTAAGGTTCTGGACAGTGATCCAAACGTTTCTTCCAGTTGATCGGTTATTTCCATAGACTTTATGGAGTCAACTCCATAGTTTTCCAGGTTTTTATCCTCTTCAATGCGTTGTTCTGGCAGTCCAGTGGATGAGGAAAGTAAGCCCTTTAGATACCCTGTCACTTGATCACGCAGCCGCCCTTCTCCAGACAGGGATTTTGTCTCATTGGCTACAGAAACCGTGTCAGCTATTGCACTTACAGTCGCTACCTGATCCATACCAAACAAAGTGCTTAATTCGTCTCGGTGAGATTCCAGAAAATATTCAGTTAAGCTTCGGATATTCGGATATTCAAACAATAGCGTTCTGGACAGTGATCCAAACGTTTCTTCCAGCTGATCGGTTATTTCCATAGACTTTATGGAGTCAACCCCATAGTTCTCCAGGTTTTTATCCTCTTCAATGCGTTGTTCCGGCAGTCCGGTAGATGAAGAAAGCAAGCCTTTTAGATAACTTGTCACCTGATCACGCAGCTGTTCTTCTCCTGGTCGAAGTTCTGTACCTATTGCTGCCGTGGCGGTGGCGGCTTTTACACCTACAGTTACTGCCTGCTCCAGACCAAACAGAGCGATTAATTCGTCTCGATGAGATTCCAAAAAATACTCGGTTAAGCTCCGAATATTCGGATATTCAAAAAATATCGTCTTCGACACCTGATCGAACGTCTTCTCCAACTGGTCAGTCAGTTCCATAGACTTAATAGAATCCACCCCGTAATTTTCCAACGGCGTATCCTCTTCAATTCGATATGCAGGCAGTTCGATTGACGAAGACAGCAAAGTCTTCAAGTAATGGGCCGTCTTTTCACGCAGCAGATGTTCATCTTGGACGGACACTACCTTATTTGCTGAGAAGAGAACCATGTTGTCTTCTGATCCGAGTCTCTGATCTCGGGCTGCTTCTCCGCTTTCTTCAAGCTGTCCTTCCATAATCATCATTCTGCTGATCAGCTCAATGTCTCCTTCTACCACCATCGCTTGATTCGATATGCAGGCTATACTTTGATACAACGCACTAATACCAGTCTCTGTCCTCATCGCAAACATACCTACATTCTGCAAGGCCTTCTCCGTCTCCTGGTCAGGCCGCATTCCGCCTTCTTTCCATAGCGGCCAATTGATCGACAGCGTTTTGCCCATACGCTCCCAGGAGGATACCAAGGTATTACGATACCAAGCATATGCATCCATGAACGCATTCGCGGTAGCATAGTCAGACTGACCCGCATTTCCGCCCACTCCCGCAGCTGATGAAAAAAGGATAAAGAAGTCTAGGGGCATGTCCTTACTGGCCTGATCCAAATGGGCTAGGCCGGCCACCTTGGGCGCCAGTACTTCCCTAAATTCTGCGCTCGTCTTTTTGATGATATAGTTATCTTTGATAATTCCAGCACTGTGCAGAATACCGTTAATTCCGCCGTATGCCGTTTGGATGTCCTCAATCAGGCCAACCACCGCTTCCTTCTGCGTAACATCCACCTGTCTATATTCCACCTTGGCGCCCAAAGCCTTCAATTCTTCCAATGGGGCCAGCTTGTCCTCGTCCAGCATGGAACGCCCCGTCAGAATCAGAGTTGCATCCTTGGTCTGACGCGCAATTTCTTTGACAAAAATAAGACCCAGGCCTTTGGCACCTCCAGTAACCAGATAAACTCCATGATCTTTCCATGGAATTTGTGGTATCGACGGCATTTCGACCTTGTTCCAGACAGGAATCCAACGTTTTCCTTCTACAAACCGGATGCGGCTGTCCTCTGGACGCCGACTGCTCGATCTTAATATTTCAATGAGTCTTTCATTTTTCTCCATTTCCCCTACTTCAATCAGTTGCCCATAGAACTTTGGATTCTCCTTATTAGCTGTTTTGAGTAAGCCGCACAGCCCGGAGAAAAGTAGCTTTTCATTTCCAGACATCATTACAATTTGTACCAACACTTTGCCTTTAGGCTTGTTAATCAGGATACCTTGTATTTTCTCAAAGACCTGAACGGCATATGTTTCAAAGCGTCGGTCGACCTCCTCCATGCGAGCTTGTAGGGTGATACATTCCACGCCTGCCAAGGAAGTCTCGACATGTAACGCAGCTATGGCATCTGTCTCACAAAGTATGACCACATGCCGTTCGTAGTCGGTTGTTATGCTTTCCTCCCCAACCGCCTGTTCTTTCCAGAATGGCTGCAGCATCATTGCACCGAGCGGTTGCTCACAAGTCTCCGCTTCCTTGTAGGAGACCCCTTTTATGCGCACACAGATTCTGCCTGCCTCGTCGCACAAATCAATGTCATACTTGTGCGCCCTATGATCAATCTGGTTTCCTCTTTCATGCCGTACCAACGCCCACATGTCGCTCGGACACTCCCGAAATATTTGAAGCCTATCTATCGAAGTCGGCAGTATTTTTTTCCGAGAGTCAATGCCGGTGAACCGCATAATATTTTCATTATTTGAAAGCAGGTATAAGGGCATTTGCAGGGCAGCACTTGTTATGAAGGGATGCACAACAAATAGGCCTTCAGTATTTGCCATACCGGAAGGCAGTGATAGCTTGGCCAGTACCAAGTCCTGACCTATATAAACTTGCTCAGCGGACTGGAATTCCGAACCGTAGTTAACTTCAATCGTCCGCAGTGCTTCATCGTCTCCCCCATGTGAAATATGATCAATGCACTCCATCTGCAAAGCCTGAATATCTAATGTTTCCGTTCTACTTAAAGCCTCCAGCTCGGCACTTCCCTCGCTGTATATGACAGGATCGCCTGCTTCGGTTCGTGTGCTGTAAATCTTGAAATCAATTCCCCCTTGATCTCCCGGAAAGAGTCCTATATGTATTTCCGGCCGATCTCCTATGACAGGAGCATGTGTCCATACCATGTCTGTGAGTGTGATGCCTGCCTGACCCTTCTCCTGTACTGTTAACGAATGTTCAACCGCTGCCCGTGCCATTTCAAGACATGCTCCATCTGACAGGACAAGTCTTCCGTCAACGACGGAACTATTCAGATAAAACTCCTGACCGTTAAAGGTTGAGCTAAATCTTTGCTCAGAAAGAACGGAAGTGTTGTGATGCAGCAAGGGGTACAGATATGCTGGAGCGACACCAGCGGGCTTTTCTTCATCTACTGATATCCAGTAGCGTTCCCTAGCAAAGGGATATGTGGGCAAACTGATGCGGAAAGGCTGGATATCACTGTAGAGTCTGTTCCAGTCAACGTGCACACCCTTGACCCACAATTCCGAAAGTCTGCCGTATTTCTCTGCTAGATTCCAGACATCAAAGGATTCATCCAGCGCTTCTTCCAGCTGAGCTACATCCAAGCTCTCCTTGTCCCGCTTGGCCTGTCCCCGATAAAGCTGTGCAATATCCGGTCTTCCCCCATTGAATTCCCGCAGTTTGTTCCTAAGTTCCTCCACTGACTGAACGACCACGGCAAGGCGCTCATCCATCGCCTCACGCCCCATTTGCAAGGTGTAAGCCGCATTCACCAGGTCGTTATCTGAGAAGACATTTTTATCAATTGCAGCAGTCAACTGAACAGCCTGCTCTTTCAATGCTTCATCACTTTTGGCCGACAATATAATGACAACCGGCTTTTGCGGAGTAGAGACAGCCTGTTCTGCCGGAATGTATTCTTCTAGAACGATATGGGCATTAGACCCTCCGGCTCCGAAGGAAGATATGCCTGCAATTCTAGGGTATTCCCGTTGCTCGCCGTTTTTCTCCAAAATCGGACGTTTCCATTCAGCAAGTCCCTGCTGAACTGTAAATGGCGTTTTGGCAAAGTTTATATTGGGGTTCAATTCTTTGGCATGCAGGCTTGGGACAATTTTTCGGTTTTTCATTTGCAGAATAATTTTAGCGATTCCTGCAATCCCTGCGGCCGCCTCTAAATGGCCTATGTTTGATTTTACCGAGCCAATCGCACAGAACCCTGTATCTTGTGTATCCTTCTTGAAAGCCTGGGTAAGTCCGGTAATTTCAATAGGATCACCGAGTTCTGTCCCTGTACCGTGAGCTTCAATATAACTGACTGTTCGAGCATTGACGCCTGCTTTATCCAAGGTTTCTCGGATCAATTCTGCCTGTGCTACCGGATTAGGCACGGTATACCCGTTTGTTTTTCCGCCATGATTGATACTAGTTGCCCGAATAACCGCATAAATATGGTCCTTATCGGCAATGGCTCGAGATAAAGGTTTGAGCAACACAACACCCGCACCTTCACCAGGGACAAATCCATTTCCTCCTTCACCAAAGCTCTTGCACCGTCCCTCTGGCGATAGCATTCGCATTGTGCTTAGAAAAACATAGTTGGAAGGATGAAGATATAAGTTGACTCCTCCTGCAATGGCAATCTCACATTCTCCGTTATGGATATGCTCACAGGCCTCATGGATTGCAGTTAATGACGATGAGCACATGGTATCGACCGAAAAGCTAGGTCCCTTCAGATTCAAGAGATACGATATTCGATTTGCTACCGAACTGAAGGATGTGCGAGGAAAGATCGGTTTGCCTTGCTCCCACAGCTTGGGTCCGTATAAATTGAAGCCTGTTGCGGTAATGCCTGCAAAGACGCCGATTCGCCCATTATATTGCGCTGCAAGCTGATCTCTGCTGTATCCAGCATCCTCGAAGGTCTTCCAGCATTCTTCCAGGAATATCCGCTCCTGAGGGTCCATACTCATAGCTTCCCGAGGAGATATATTGAAGAAAAGAGGATCAAAATCTGCAAAATCCTCCACAAATCCCCCAGATTTGCTATAGCTTTTGCCCTTCTCCACAGCTTCCTTTATGTTAGGAGAGTAAAATCCTTCCCTTTTCCAGCGATCTGCGGGGATTTCTGTAATACAATCTTTGCCCTGTTGTAAATTGCTCCAGTATTCCTCCATATTTTTCGCTTGTGGAAATCGTCCGCTCATGCCAATAATGGCTATTTGTTCGTGTTTTACACTGCCTGTGTCTATAACTGTCCTACTGGCATGATGGTTTTCTTCCTTTGGTAGAGTCGGCAATGATAATTCGCTATCAGTATGCAAAGATGCGGGGACGAAGTTTTCTTCCGGCTTTAGCGGTCTTCCAAGTCCTGTCCACCATACGCATTCCTCATAGTAGTCAGCAATAAAATATTCCGCTACCGCTTCCAACGTCTGATATTCAAAAAACAGGGTCATCGAGATTTCACCAAAAACTCCTTGAAGCTTTTGGTTGAGCCTTGTAATCATGATGGAGTCTATGCCGTAGCTCTCCAAAGGCTCACTGACATCAATCTTTTCAATGCTCAGCTTAGTCACTTCTCCAAACAATACTTTAAGCTGGTGCAAGGTTTTTTCCAGAAGCAGCTCAGGATTTATCGGTGAAGAAGCTGTCTCTTCAATATATAATTTTTCCTGTGGCTGAGGCTCCAATAGATGCTTCCGCAATCTAGGCAAATCCCCTTCTATCACTAGTACCTGCTTCTGGCCAGAGGCTAGGCTATCATATAATGCCTTGACGCCGTTTGCAGTTTGCATGGCCACCATGCCAATACTTTGCCAAGCCATCTCCGTTTCGGCATCCGCATGCATTCCTCCATCCTTCCAGAGCGGCCAATTGACCGACAGCGTCTGCCCTTTGCGTTCCTTGGAAGAGACGAGGCTGTTTCGATATAAGGCATAGGCATCCATAAACGCATTTGCTGCGGCATAATCGGCCTGACCAGGATTGCCCATAATCCCTGCGATGGATGAGAAGAAAATGAAGAAATCAAGGTCTAGCTCCTTCGTCGCCTGATCCAGGTTGACCAATCCGGCTACTTTGGGAGCCATTACTTCCTTGAACTCTTCCTGCGTCTTATGAATCATAAAACGATCCTGTATCACTCCTGCACTGTGGAGGATGCCATCAAGCCCCCCATGCTCCTCTTGGATCTTTAGGATCAGTTGCGAGACCTCTTCCTTTCGGGATACGTCCGCTCGTCTGTACTCTACGCGGGCTCCCAGTGCTTTCAATCCCTCCAATATGGCCTGCTTGCCTTCGTCAAATATTGAACGCCCTACCAGGACTAGCGTAGCTTCTCTGACTCGCCGGGCGATATCTCTCGCAAAAACAAGCCCTAAACCTCCTGCACCGCCCGTAATCAAATAAATTCCCTGATCCTTCCAGGGGACTCTTTCCGGAGTTTCAGGAGTCTTCATTTCATTCCAGCTGAGAACCAGCCGTTTACCGTTCTCATACTGTATCCTTTTGTCTTTGGGGTATTGGCTGTTCTCTTTTAATTTCTCAACGATCTCTTCCAAACCTGTAGCTTCCAATTCAACGAATTGCCCTACGATTTTTGGGTTTTCCTTTTCGGCTGTTTGCAGCAATCCCAAAAGCCCAGCAAAGAGCTGCTGTCCGCTTTGGGAGGAAGCAGCAATCTGTATCAGTACGCTGCCCCTCAAGTTCTCTTTGAGGAGCATTTGCACTTCCGCAAGCAGTTGAAGGGCATAGCCCTGAAACCGTTCATCCATGCCGGTTTGACCGGCATGGAGCTTGATGCATCGGGTTCCTTTTAAGAGCGCTTCAATGCTTCGCTCCGAGATATGATCGAGTTCGCAAAGCACCACCAGATGTTGGCTAAATTCAGGAAGAGTCGCTTTTTGGAGTGCAGCTTGCTCTTTCCATGAAGGCTCAAGCATAAGAATTCCTGTATTCGCCAGGGCCCCCGCCTCGGCCCCTGCTTTGCTTTGCAGGGTACCGTGTGAAGCCATTTGAGCTTGAACTTGGCGTATTCTGAAAATAGCCTCCTCTTTCTGCATCCGTCCGCTTTTTACCTCGCCCAGAATATTTTGAAAAAAGTCCTTCATCTTCGATTGCCTCCCAGCATGTAGAAACTTCTCATTTACGTGTGAATATATTGAAGATTTCGTTGGCAGCCTCATCAACAGACATGGCATCGTTCATCATTTCATCCAAGAGTCTGCCACACAATTGATCATCAAAATCTACATTGCTTTCATTTTGCGGCAGTAATGCATGGGCTTTTAATTGATCCTTGCTTTCAGAAGTCCAGTAATGCTCTTTTGCAAATGGATAGGTTGGCAAGCTGATACGGCGAGGTACCTTGCCAGTATAAAGTTTGTTCCAATCCAAATTTAGCCCTTTGGCCCACAGCTCCAGAAGCTTTGTATATTTCCTTTTGGAAATCCAATGTTCAATCAGTTGCTGCAGGTCTTCGTCCCCCGTAAAAATGGACAACGCTTCTTTGTTGCGCTTCACCTGACCTCTATACAGGTTGAGCATGTGGTGGCGTCCGGCCACAAATTCCTTTAATTTCTCCTCAAGATCTGTGATCGAATCCACAAGCATGGCTAGACGCTCCTCCATCGGTTCGCGTCCCACCTGGAGCGTATAGGCAATATCCAATATGCTAGCAGAGGATAACTGACCTTGAAGAGCCTCAAGCAGCTGTCGTCCTTTTTCCTTAAGCTGCTCCTCACTCTTGGCTGATAGCACGATCATGGCAGGTCCCTGAGAAGCAGATTCTATTCCTGATGGCTCCTGGACCTCGGGAATATACTCTTCAATCACGATATGAGCGTTGGCCCCTCCTGCACCGAAAGACGATATTCCAGCCCGTCTCGGATACTCTTCAGTGATTCCATCCGTTGTAATTACAGGTCTCTTCCATTCTTCTAGGCTCTGCTGAACGACAAAAGGAGTATTGGTGAAATGAATTTCAGGATTCAACTTCCTAGAATGTAAAGATGGTACTAATTGGCGATGCTTAAGCTGCAACAATATTTTAGTTACTCCTGCAATGCCTGCCGCGCTCTCAGTGTGACCAATATTGGATTTGACCGACCCTATGGCGCAGAACTGCTTGTCTTGTGTGAATTTCTCAAAAGCCCTGGTCAATCCTGCAATTTCAATAGGATCTCCCAAAGCCGTGCCGGTTCCATGGGCTTCAATATAACTGATGGTTCTTGCATCAACATTCGAACGCCGGAGTGCCGCCTCGATCAGTTGAGATTGAGCTTGAGGGCTAGGCACTGTATAACCACTGGTTTTACCTGAAGCATTGAGCATGCTCCCTTTGATGACACCATAAATATGATCACCGTCTGCAATGGCCTTCTCCAGCGGCTTTAACACGATAGCGCCGACGCCCTCCCCATCAACGAATCCATCCGCTTGGTCTCCAAACGACTTACATTCGCCACTTTTGGAAAGCATCGTCATTGCTGACAGCTTGATATAGTGGATTGGGTCTACGATCAAATTGACCCCTCCGACAATAGCGCACTCGCTGATACCGCTATACAGACTTTCCAAAGCTAGATGGATCGCCGTCAATGAGGAAGAACAAGCGGTATCGATAGTCATACTTGGACCTTGGAAATCCAAATGATAGGATATCCGATTGGAAATGGAATTGTATTGAGGTCCCAAACCGTAATTCCCATTCATTACGCCCGCAAATACGCCCACTTTTCGACTCTCACAAAGATTGGCAGGGGTATATCCGGCATCCTCAATACTTGCATATGCGGCTTCCAGAAAGAGCCGTTCTTGCGGGTCCATAGTTTCAGCTTCTGCAGGAGAAATCTTGAAAAATAGCGGATCAAATAAATCAATTCCATCGATAAAGCCGCCTGATTTCGTATAGATGGTGCCTCGTTTTCCTTTTTCTTCGTCAAAGTAGGTCTTCCAATCCCAACGGTCTTTCGGAATTTCAGTGATGCAGTTTTTGCCCTCTTTTAGGTTGTTCCAATATTCCTCTACATTACGAGCTCCTGGATAGCGCCCTGACAAGCCCACAATCGCAACATCTCTGATATTAGAGGAGTGCTCCTTCGGCTTCTCACCTTTGCTGACAGACGGCTTAAGGAAGCGGCCTTCCCGTACAAAGCTCATTGGGGCCATATCGATTACCTGTGAAGCAGGTACCTCTTCCACTCTGGAAGTTTCTTCGCTCATCTCTGTCTCCTTCATACCTACCAGCTTCTTCAACGAATCCCTTTGCGTTTGAAGCAGGTACGCTACCAGATCATCTATGGTGTTGTACTCAAAAAACAGGGTGCTGGCAAAATCCTCGATGACCTCACGCAAAACATTGGTGATTTGCACAACCAATATCGAGTCGATCCCGTACTCTTCCAGGGCAACCGTAGAGTCGATGCTTCCCGGTTCCATTTTTAGTGTTTCGCCAAGTAAAATTTTAAAGTAGGCCGTACTTTTGCTGCGCAGCACATTTTCTGATTCTGCCTGTACTGCCTCTCTTTTGGGCTGAGCTGATTGTTTCATTGATCCTGCTTCAACAGTCCTATTCTCTATCGATATGGTTTTCTGCTTTGGATGTCGCTTTTGCCGAACCAAGCCATCGCTTTGGGCTGCAACGATTTGCTGGCCCCAATCATGCGCCTCCTGCGCTGGGAAGAACGCTGTGTGAAAGCCTTCTTTGGCCAATACGCTTTTCCATACGTGAGGATACAGCCCAGGGCAGCCGGGAATACGCAATTCCGAATCCTCATAAGCCCACCAGCCATCCAGCAATCCGAAGGTAAGATGGGTAAACACACTGCTGCCCATGAGTTCATTTAACAGAAGCAGGCCGTTGCTTTTCAAAACCGCTTTCGCATTGCGCAATGCCTGGCGGATATCTTTTGCCGTATGAAGTACATTGGCAGCAATGACAATATCATATTTACCCGCATCAATACCTTGTCCAGCAATAGGTTCTTCCACATTAAATATTCGATAACTGAGATACGGATTGTCTGGCCCATACTCTTTTTCTGCGTGCATCAAAAAGGCCTTTGAAATATCGGTATAACAATATTCCTGAATGTGTTTGCAATATGGCCGTAATTTGAGAAATACGGTGCTGCTGGTTCCCCCAGTGCCTGCTCCAATTTCAAGAATTCTGATTTCTGCAGCGGAGTTGTTCATAATTCTCTGCTGAACATAGGCGGCAATCGTATCGGAAAGAACTTCATTAAAATAGTCGGCGACCAGACTGTTTTTATAAATTCCTTCCACCAGCTCCATAGAGGAATTGGGGAACATGATTTCCGTGGCAGGACATTTGCCGGTAATAATTTCAGGCAAAGCTCGCAGCGTTGTCTCAACCAAATGCACTCTTGCTCGCATCTGCTGATATTTCATCCATGTATGCTTGTGCTCTTCCCATTCCTGCCAGGCATCCTCTCTATAAGTCGAGCTGGAATCATTTCCACCTGTAAGGGCATCATTCATCCGTGCCAAAATTTTTACGCTCTCTCCTAGCCATTTGCCGTATAACTCAGGCAGCCCATGCTTATGTTTAAACTCGTCGACAGACTGACGATCTGTCCCTGACAGCCCCATGGACAAAAGTTGCTCCTGCAGTAGCTTGCCCAATAGGTGTTCCAATTCCCTTTCCTGCAGGCTGCCAGCATCCTCTGCCGCATAGTCCTCGGCAAACTGGACTTTTGATTTGATCACTGCAGCAATACTTTCTTGTATATCCCGAAGATTGGGATCCGTGTTGTGCGGGTACAGGTCAATGGCTTCCGCCGGATTAGTCCCTTCCAAATCTAGATGTTTTGTTGTTTTTATCAGCCCTACTTGATTCAGCGGGGAAGCAAGCAACGTCTCAAGTGCCTCCATCCCCTCTTGAGGCTCAATAAGTCCAACACCGATCTGCGCTAGTCTTGAGTAATTTTCCACCTCTTGCTGCCTGTCTTGGGAAACATTATTCTCGTCGTTCCCCCAGTATCCCCAGTTCATGACTTTCACCGGACAACGCCATTCCTGTGAGAGCCGCCGCGCAAACGCATCCTTAAAGGTACATCCGGCAGCATAGCTACTTTGTCCCGGGTTTTTTACATAGGCAATAATGGAAGAGAAAAACAACACGAAATCCAGCGGTTCATTTTGGAAGACCTGAGCCATGCGTACACTGACATCGACCTTTGCCGAAAGCCCGGACCGGAGCCCTTCCTCCGTCAAGTCTTCCAATCCCTTCTCCAAAAAGGCAATGGCAGAGTGAACTACGCCGTTGATCTTGGAGTAACGCTGCTTTATCTCCTCATATGCTCCCTGCAGCGACCTTTCATCTGCTGCATCTGCCGTAATATAGCATGGAACAGGCCCGTGGCCTTTAAATTCGTCCAATTTAGCCTGGATGGATGCATCCTTTGGCCTTCTGCCTATCCACACCATCTGGGCCTGATAGGTCGAAGCCATATACTTGCTCCATGCCACTCCGATGTTGCCTGCACCACCGATAACCACATAGACGCCTCCGGTTTTGTACAGCGTCTGTCCTTTTGAGCCTGGAGTCTGTTTAAACGGAATCAGCTGCTGGCGATACCACTGCCCGCCTCTGAAAACCCACATCCGTCCCTGACGGTCTGAAGGCAGCGTAAATAGTTCGGATAACGGCCAGTCATAGTCGGATTGCAGGTCTATAATACGAACCTTCCAGTTCGGATATTCTTTGGCCATCGTGCCTACCAACCCATGGAAACTTGCGTGGGCCGGGTGGACTGTGTCGTCCTGATCGATTGACTGAGCCTGGGTGGTTATAGTTGTCCAGCCTAGCTTTTTCGTTCCATACCCCAGCAGGAGCAGCGCCTTGACCAATCTAAAGAAGAGTAAGACTCCTGGCTTCTGTTCCTCAATTAAGGATTCAGCAGTGACAGATTCGACAGAAATAGTAGGGGCAATCCACAAAATATGATCAACGGCTCCATATTCTTCAACCTTTGAGGCAACTGTTTCTATAGAATCCTGCGCGTGAAGCTCCAATAAATGCGCCTTTGGATAATATTCCCTTATAGCCTGTCTATCTTTGTCTGTACCACCTGCAATGACCATTCGGTCTATCGACGATGGGAAAGCTGTATCTTTTTTAAGCGCAACCGGGTCCCATTTGGGGATGAGCATAACGGCTCCTACAAGCGGATCGGCGGCATGATCTCCTGCGACTACACCTTGTGCATGCTCAGTGCGGATATCTCCGTCCAGCGCCCGGGTGGATAGTCCCGTTATTCTGACACAAACGTTCCCTTCCTCATCACATAAGTCGATATTGAGCTTCTGTACCTTGTCCTCTTTCTTGCTGCCCTCGCTGTATTGAATCAACGACCACATATTCTGGGTGCATCCCCCTTGGATTTCGACCTCTTGAAGAGCGAATGGCATAGAAGGGGTATTTGGTACCGTGCTGTCCGGCAGCCCTCCATCTTGCCCCATGATTAATCCGATCGATGCATGCAAGGCCGCATCCATTAAGCTAGGGTGAAGAACAAAGCTGTCAGCCGAATCAGAGAGCATGGAGGGCAGTGCCAGCTTGACCAGTACCTTGCCCGGACGTGTGTACACTTTCTCCACACATTTGAAGGCTGGACCGTAATCCATCCCTATTTTTTGGAAGATATCGTAGCAGCGCGCCCCCTCAAATCCGTGTGGATCAAATTCTGCCTGTAATGCCTCAAGGTTAAGCACTAGCTTTTGTTCCACCTTAAACTGCACCGCATTGCCCTGGCTGTGCACGGTATGTCCGATATTGCTTCCTTCTTGCTCACTATACACTTCAAAGCTGATTTTTCCGGCGTCTTCCAAGAATAGTCCGGTGTGTACTGAGAATGGCCGATCTTCCACCACAATTGGCCGAATCCAGTTTACATTTTTCAACCGGATTCCTGTTGCGCAGTTGTCCTCATCTCCTATAGAGCGTTCCACAGCCGCCCGCACCATCTCAAGATAAGCGACACCTGGTAGAACCCGTTGGCCTTTTACCGTATGATCCCTGAGGAAAAACTCCTCGCCTGTAAACGTTGAGCTGAACCGCTGCTTCAAGAAGTTTGAAGTGTTGTGATGCAGTAAAGGTGACAAAAATGTAGACTGACCGAGAGCGGCTGTCATGCCATCGATCTTTACCTGGTTTACGGGCACCCAATAGCTTTCTCTGGCAAAAGGATAGGTTGGCAAACTAATCCTGCGAGGCTTCACTTCCCCATAAAGCCTGTTCCAGTCCAACAGCAATCCCGTCACCCAAAGCTCGGCGAGTTTTCCATATTTACCTTTGCTCACCCATGCACCTACCATTTTAGCCATATCCTCATCGATTTCCTGAGTGACCAATACTCCTTTGTTGCGCTTTACCTGTCCTCTATACAGCTCTTCTATACCTTCCTTTTCCAGCAGGAAGCTTTCCAATTTCCAATCCAGCTCTTGGATGGAGGTGGCAATGATCGCAAGCCGTTCTTCCATCGCTTCTCGTCCGATCTGCAACGTGTAGGCGATATCTGCGAGACCTATACGCGGGTCATTCAGCTCTCTGATGGCAGATAGCAATCTTTGGGCCTGCTCGTTCAGCCTGTCCTTGTTCTTGGCCGATAGCACGATCATGGCAGGATTAAGCGACGCAGGAGTAGCTTGCAGCTGAGCAGTCTCTGCTGGAATGTATTCTTCGATTACCACATGCGCGTTAGATCCGCCTGCCCCGAAGGCCGAGACTCCTGCCAGCCTTGGGTATTCCCTGATTTCGCCATCGATGGATACGACAGGTCTTTTCCATTCCTCTAATTCCTGCTGAACTTTAAAAGGGCTATCACTAAAATCAATATTGGGATTTAGCTTGCTTGAATGCAGCGAAGGCACCAATTGTTTATTTTTCAACTGCAACAGCACCTTTGTCACCGCGGCAATACCAGCTGCGCTCTCACAATGTCCGATATTAGACTTGGCAGACCCGATTGAACAGAACTGCTTGTCTCTGGTATATTCCCGGAACACCTTTTGTAAGCCCGCAATTTCAATCGGATCACCCAGAGGAGTTCCTGTCCCATGCGCCTCTATATAGCTAATGGTTCTAGGGTTGATTCCCGCCTCCTGAATGGCCTGCCCAATCACGCTAGCCTGTGCGTTGGGGTTGGGTACGGTATATCCATTGGTCTTACCTCCGTGATTCACTGCAGTACCTTTTATGATGCCATATACCCGGTCTCCATCTGCTATAGCTTTGGCCAGCGGCTTGAGCAGCAAAGCCCCGACTCCTTCTCCTGGCACATATCCGTCACCCTGTCCGAAGCTTTCACACCGCCCATTGCTTGATGCAAAGCTTCCCTGTCCGAGTAGTAGATATTTGTTGGGATGGACAGAAACGTTAACTCCCCCTGCAACCGCCAGTTCACATTCTCCATGCTGCAACCCGTGACAAGCCATATGGATTGCTGTCAGTGACGAAGAGCACATGGTATCCACAGCGATACTTGGTCCATGAAAATTACAAAAATACGATACACGGTTGGCAACCGCCGAAGCATTCCCGAGAAGCCCGAGCATATTCCCTTTGGCTTGTTCCTGGGCTCCATAAAGCTGATATTCGTGATACATCACTCCGACATAAACGCCAACATTGCCTTCCATGCCGCCAAGTCCCCGGTCTGCACAAAGAGTTTCACGCGTATAGCCAGCATCCTCTATGGTTTCATACACGCATTCTAGGAATAGGCGCTCCTGAGGGTCCATCGTTTCCGCTTCTCTTGGCGAAATGTTGAAAAACAATGGGTCAAACCAGTCCACTCCGTCGATAAACCCTCCCCACTTGCTGTAGGTTTTCCCGGGCTTACCTTTAGTTTCATTAAAGTACAGGCTGTGGTCCCAACGCTCCTTGGGAATCTCAGTGATGGAATCCTTCCCATCCCTTAGATTTTTCCAGAACTCGTCGATACCTGCTGCCCCCGGATATCTTCCCGATACCCCGATAATGGCAATGTCCAAGCCCTTCTTTTCCTGACGGGGCTGCGTACCTGTCGGGAGAGGCCATGTACGTTTGCGACCCCCAGCTAACGAAACCAAAGGCTCTATTGCTGCTTTTGCAGGTTCGTTCGCTATTTTGTGAGGAGCCGTATTTTTCTCCTGCGCTTTTAAAACGTCTACCAGCCGGCCGCGATGCGATTCCAGGAAATAGCCAGTTAATGAGCGGAGATTATGGTATTCAAAAAATAATGTCTTCGGCAGTGAGCCAAACGTTTTTTCCAATTCATTCGTGAGCTGCATGACCAATATGGAATCAATCCCATACCTGTCCATAGGCGCGTTTACATTTATACTTTCAGCTGGCAGCTTGATTACAGCCGAAAGCAATGTTTTCAAATAGTCTTCAGCTTTTTCTTTTAGCCATTCTTCGCCGATAACAGCGGCTTCCCCGTCTTCCAATCCGGAACGGTCTGAAATTTCTGTTCCTGAAGACTGTCCCAGCATGGCCGCCTTAATCGTTTGAGGATACCCTTCGATAACCATGACCTGGCTTTTACCGGAAGATAAGCCTTGATACAAAGCCTTTATTCCATTCTCTGTTTCCATGGCGATCATGCCCAGACCTTGCATCGCCTTTTCCGTTTCCCCATCGACATGCATGCCCCCGTCTTTCCACAACGGCCAGTTGATCGACAGCGTGTGCCCATGGCGCTGCTTGCCTGCCACCAAGGCATTTCGATAAGAAGCATAAGCATCCATAAAACCATTGGCAGCAGAGTAATCAATCTGTCCTACATTACCAAGACTTCCGGCGCCGGAAGAAAACAGGATAAAGAAATCGAGAGGCAGGGCTCTGCTGGCCTGATCCAGATGGATCAACCCTGAGACTTTGGGAGTCAGCACTTCTCTAACTTCTTCTATCGTCTTTTTGATGATGAAGTTGTCCCGTATCACTCCTGCTGTGTGCAAAATACCGTTAAGACCGCCAAATTCCTCGACGATGCCATCAATTAACTCGGTGACCGCTTCCTTTTGACCCACATCCACCTGTCTGTACTCTATATGACCTTCCCGCGCTTCCAATTCACTGAACAAGGACTGTTTATCCGCTGACAGAGGTGATCGTCCTGCCAGTACGACGGTGGAGTTTTTCACATTGCACACGATGTCTCTGGCAAAAATCAGTCCCAGACCGCCTAGACCGCCAGTGATGAGATAGGTCCCTCCATCTTTCCATGGCCGGACTGGATCTTCGCACAAGGTTTCAATTTCTTGCCACTTTAAAGCCTGTCGCTTGTCGCCATGATATCGTATCCGTTCGCTGTACTGGCTGTATCGGTTCTCTTGTAACTTTGCAATAATCCCCTCAGGGCCATCTTTGGCATCAACCTCTAGCAGTTGACCCATGATACTCGGGTTTTCTTTTTGGGCGGTTTGCAGCATGGCAAAGAACCCGGAATAGACCTGTTGATCATTTCGGGCAGGGACTGCAATTTGCAGCAAAGTTTTTGGTTTGTGTATGTCCAGCATCATAGTTTGCAATTCTTCAAATATCTGAATAGTGTAGTCTTCAAACCGCGCATCCAAGTCAGTACTTGAGGACTGTAAAACAATGCAGCGAGTACCGTCCATGCGAGCTGCAATATCCTCCCCGGCGATACCTTCAAATTCGCACAGGATCACAATGTGCCGTATATCGTCGAACGCGTTCTCTCCTGCGGGGACTGCCTTCTCCTCCCAGACCGGCTCCAGCATGAGTGTGCCCACATGCTCAACGAAGTCTGCTTGCCCTACTCCTTCTTCCAGCTCTCTGGATGAGAGCCCTTTGAGCTGCACACAAATCTTTCCGGTCTCGTCACAGAGATCGATATGTACCATGCTCAATCCATTTAGTGTCTCCTCATTCGCTTGTCTGGAAATCCGGGCCCACATCACAGAAGTGCATTTTTCGAATATTTTCAGTTCGTGCAAGGCAAAGGGTACTGAGAGCTTTCCCTCAGGCACATGTTCTTCCCGATCCATCACCAAGCCGATTGTGGCCTGCAAGGCTGAATCCATCAAAGCCGGGTGCAATACAAATTCACTTTGGGTATGAGATACATTGGATGGAAGGGACAGCTTTGCCAGCACGTAATCCTTTCCCTGAAAGATGGTCTCTATTCCCCGATGTCCCGGGCCATAGTCTATTCCCATGGTTCTGAAAGCTTCATAGCATTGGCTTGAAGATAGTGAACTGCGAATACATTCTGCCTGTAAGACATTCAGGTCCAGATACTGCGACTCACCGCTTCTCTCCAACACAGCTATCCCCTGGCTGTGTATAATACCTTCGGCGTCTTCTTCCACTCTGCTATATATTTCAAACGCAATCGCTCCATCTTCCTGAGGATATAGGCTGGTGTGCACCCTGACTGGTTTGTTAGCTACAACGATGGGCTGAGCCCATACTACATTTTTCAGCTGTATATGAGTCTCACCCTCCATAACATCCCCCGCTGCTTCTTCTACGGCCGCTCGCACCATTTCAAGGTAAGCCACCCCAGGTAATGTCGGTTGGCCTAGGATTCGGTGATCCGCTAGGAAAAATTCCCGGCCTGTAAAGGTGGAGTCGTAGCGCTGCCCAGAGAGATCGGAAGTATTTTGATGCAGCAAAGGGTGGATTTGGGCGGCCATAGCCGGGTTTATATTCTCCTGCCCCATGTCTGTCTCAGACAACCAATAGCGTTCCCTCTCGAAAGGATAGGTCGGTAGACTGATTCGCTGAGGCTTAATTTCTCCATAAAGTGCATCCCATTCAATACTTGCGCCATTGGCCCATAATTTGGCCACCTTATCAAGTCTTCTATTCTGAAGCCAGGTCCGAACGAGGGTCCCGGTGTCTTCGTCAGAATCAAAAAGTTCAATTCCGTCTCTAGCATCGTCTACCTGTCCGGTTAACACCTTATCCGATGAGTTTCCATTCACAAAATGCTCCAGCTCATCGATCAGATTTCCTCTTGAATCTGTCAAAAACGCGAGACGCCAGTTCATGGCCTCTCTGCCCACTTGAAGGGTATAAGTCAGGTCCGACAAATTAGCATTTTCGTGCAATTTAACAAAGTCCATCATGTCAGCTGCATAGGCTTTCAAGGCTTGTTCGCTTTTGGCAGACAGTACAAATAGCACTGGGTTGTCTTGATCGACTGGGTCCAGCTTCATCTCAGAGGCTACAGGCACATATTCTTCAATAACCATATGTGCGTTAGTGCCGCTAAACCCAAAAGCACTTACGCTTGCACGCCGGGGTGTCCCCAGTTTGGACTCCCACTTTTGTAGCCCGGTGTTAATGTAAAACGGGCTTTCCTCCAAAGAAATATGTTCATTTAAGGCTTCAAAATTGATCGTTGGCGGCAATTGCTGGTGTTTCATAGCCAGGAGTACTTTCATTACCCCGGCCACTCCGGCCGCAGTCAGCATATGTCCCATATTACTTTTCAGCGATCCCAGCGCGCAATAGCCCTTTTTGCTCGTATAGGATCGGAAAGATTCGGTAAGTCCTTCCACTTCGATAGGATCGCCCAGCTTGGTGCCTGTCCCATGGGCCTCTACCAGGGAGATGGTTTCAGGATTAATATTAAACCGTTGGTAAACCTCTCTTTCGAGCGAAATCTGTGAATTTACACTTGGAGCGGTGATGCCGTTGGTTTTCCCATCCTGATTCATTCCCCAGCCTCGGATAACCCCATGGATGGAGTCCTTGTCCCTGATTGCATCAGAGAGCCGTTTTAATAAAACAACGCCAACCCCTTCTCCGGGGACAAAACCGTTTGCACGGGCATCAAAAGTAAAGCATCGTCCATCCTTGGACAACATTCCTGCTTTGCTGGTCATAACATGCATCCCCGGTCCTGCCATAATCATTACTCCGCCCGCCAAAGCAAGATCGCTTGTTTCTAAAACAAGGCTGTTGCAAGCTTCAGCAATAGCTACCAGAGAGGAAGAGCATGCGGTATCAATCGCCAGAGAAGGGCCCTTCAAATTCAGTAAATACGAAATCCGGGCCGATAAAATGGAAGGCGCTCCTCCCATAAGAACCTGCGCGTTCAACCCCTGTCCGCTCATGGACCTTCCATAATCACTAGCTGCACAACCTACAAAAACACCGCAACGGCTCCCCGACAGTGAGGCAGGATTTAAACCTGCATCTTCAATGCATTTCCAGCTACTTTCCAGAAATAGACGCTGTTGAGGGTCCATCATCTCTGCTTCCGCAGGAGATATATTAAAGAACAACGGGTCAAATCGATCTATATCCTCTAGCACACCCATCCACTTGCTATAGGTTTTCCCCTCAACCTTGGGATCAGTATCATAATAATCATCAATGGACCAGCGTGTTGAAGGAATTTCCGATATACAATCCCTGCCTTGAGCCAGGTTATCCCAGAATTCAGTCAATGTTTTGGATTTGGGGAACTGCCCCGCCATGCCAATAATTGCGATCGAATCCTTCTCCTGACCATGCGGTATACGGGACACGTTTTTTTTCAGATCAGCCTGCTTGAGCGGTTTGTGCGTATCATCGCTATTCGGCTGCTTTCCGTAGGCCGTTTGAATCCGTTCCTTGACCTCTTGCTGATTCACAAACGTTTTGTCCTGCATTTTTATTTCTTTTTCAATCGTAGCGGCTAGCTTTTCTCTTATCGGCTGAGCCATATGGTTTTTCAGCTCAATCAATGATTCTCTTGGCGATTCGGACAATTTTCTTGCCAGCTGCATAGCGTACGGTACCACTTCGTTTCTCGGCAGAACAGGAAAAGGAGTCCCTTTGGACTCCAGTTCTGAACCGCTATATCTAGTACCTGTGAATAAAATTTCCTGCGCCATGCTAACTCCGAATTTTTCAGGAAAAATGAGAGTTGAGCCCGCACCAGGAGTAAAGCCGTATTTCATAAAATTAGTGGTGTAGATGCTTTCTCTACTCATCACGATAAAATCGCAAAACATCCCCATGCACCAGCCTGCGCCAATCCCATGTCCCTGCATAGCGGCAATGACCGGTAGCTTGCAATCCAGTGCAATCTTGTAAACATTGGTATCGCTATATTTCGCCTTTCCCTCATGAATTGCCAGCAGTCCCTCCTGTGTACCTCCTGTGGCAAAGTAGGTGTCGTACCCCGTCAGAATCACAACTTTATAATTTTCGTTAGCCTGCACCGTTTCGAACGCCTGATTCAGGCCTATAATCAGTTCATTGGAAAATGTATTTTTGTGCACTGTATCCTTCATTGTTAACAGGACAATGCCATGCTCAAATTCCTGCAGTTGAACCACAGGCGGCACTTCCGTTTCGCCATTGCTCTCCTTTTCCGGTCCGTGAAAACTGTCCAATGGCTGTAGCGAAAGAGACAATTCCTCTAATGATGATTCCTCTGAACGAGCTGCCAATGATTCTTCCAAAGATTCATCCGAGAGCCCGCCCATAAATTGGAGCAATTGTTTTTCGGCATCTTCAGAATTTATTTCCCCTGTTTGTACCGCACGAAAAATATCTTTTGGATCCATAAAAATGCCCTCCTAGCTGTATGAAATAGGACGAATATCGTGTCGGCAATTTACGAGTGTAATTGCTTGAACAACTGATCGGCCTGCTCAACATTTAATTCACCTTGCAGCACCTTCTGGATCAACGCTTGCATGGGCTGCGTAGAAGTTGACTCTACAGGCACTTGATTTGAGGCTTCCGCCGATTTGCTTAATTCCTTTGCTAAATATCTGGAAAATTCTTTAATGTTAGGATAGTCATACACTCTGGTTGCTGAAATAGAAGTTCCAAACCGTTTGTTCACGTCCTGTACCCACTCTACGCCTATAATAGAATCCAGTCCCATGTCGATAAATTTATCGTCCCGGCCGATGTCCTTTTCGTCCATACTCAAGGATTTCGCAAGACTTTCAATTAGTTCCTTCTCCAAGGCATCAACCCGTATAGCCGCAGGCCCATTAGCAGATCGCTTGACCTCATCCTTGACAGCCAGTTGCGGTGAGGAAATGATAGGTTTAGGTTGCGGCGGAGCCGGCTTCACTTCTGCGGGCTTGGCTGCCTTTTTCGGTGTATCGGCTACCTTCTCGATGTCAGAAACTGAGCGCAGCAAAATACCCTGCGGTTTTTCAGGTACTTTCGCCAATGTCTGTACCTGCACATTATCATCGACAGCAGGAGGACTGAAAACAGGCTTTTGTGCCGGGATATCAACTTCAAGAGGTTCCATCTTGGTCTCCTTGGACTGGCTTCCGAACGTAGAGATCCAATAGCTCTCCTGAGCAAATGGATAGGTTGGCAGACTCATCCGACGAGGTCTGGCCTTTCCATAAAGCCTGTTCCAATCGAATAACAAGCCCTGAACCCAAAGCTCTGCCAGCTTTGTATACTTGCCCTTGCTTATCCAGACATCCACCAACTGTTCCATGTCCTCGTCTGCTTCAAGAACAGTCAGAATATCTTTATTTTTCTTTACCTGACCCGAATAGAGTCCGTCGATATCCTCATTTCCCGCTAGGAAGCTCTCCAGCTTTCCTTCAAGCTCCCTCGTAGACTTAGCTAAGACTGCTAACCGTTCTTCCATGGCTTCCCGTCCTACCTGAAGGGTAAATGCTATATCCTCCAAACTGGCTTCTGCGTATTCCGATGCTCTGAGTGCAGAAAGCAATCTTTGTACCTGCTCGTACAAACGCTCTTGATTTTTGGCCGACAGCACGACCATGGCCGGGTTTTGCAATATCACGGCAGCTTGTCTAGTCTCCTGCACCTTAGGGATGTATTCCTCAATAAGCACATGTGCGTTGGAGCCTCCGGCACCGAAAGAAGAAATACCTGCAATTCTCGGGTATTCAACGGTCTTTCCATTTATAGTGACGATCGGTCTTTTCCACTCTTCAAGCTCCTGCTGAACTATAAAAGGGCTATTGCTAAAGTCGATGTTCGGGTTGAGTATGTTTGAATGCAGCGAAGGTGCGATTTGTCCGTATTTGAGCTGAAGGAGCACCTTAGTCACTCCAGCAATCCCTGCCGCACTCTCACAATGCCCTATATTAGATTTTGCCGATCCAATGGCGCAGAACTGCGTGTCTTCCGTATATTCCCGGAAAACCTTTTGCAATCCAGCGATTTCAATAGGATCACCTAAAGATGTCCCCGTGCCGTGTGCTTCAATGTAACTGATTGTTCTGGGATTTATTCCAGCTTTCTTAAAAACCCTCTCAATTACACTGGCTTGTGCCTTGGGGTTCGGTACCGAAAAACCATTGGTCTTCCCGCCGTGATTCACAGCGGTTCCCTTGATGACCCCATATATGTGATCGCCGTCTGCAATTGCTTTGGTCAGTGGTTTGAGCAACACGGCCCCTACGCCTTCACCCGGCACATACCCATCTCCGCCTTCTCCGAAGCTTTCGCACCGACCCTTGCTTGATACGAATCTTCCCTGCCCAAGCATCAGGTATTTGTTCGGATGAATGGAGACATTGACACCGCCAGCAATGGCAAGCTCACACTCATCTTGCTGTAAGCTCTGGCAGGCTAGATGAATGGTCGTCAATGAGGATGAGCACATCGTATCCACGGCCATGCTTGGCCCGTGGAAATTACAGAAATAAGAAACTTGGTTTGCAATGGAGGCCGGATTCCCTGGTACGGCAATCATTTTGCCTCTAGCCTGCTCCTGCGCCCCATAAAGCTGGTATTCTTCATACATAACTCCGACAAAAACGCCTACATTCCTTTCCAAACCAAGCCCTTCTCGTGTATAGCCTGCATCCTCGATCGTTTCATAGACGCATTTTAGGAACAAGCGCTCCTGTGGATCGATGATTTCTGCTTCTCTAGGAGAGATGTTGAAAAACTTCGGATCAAATTGATCCACGCCTTTGATAAAGCCACCCCACTTGCTGTAAGCTTTTCCGGATTTGTTCCCTTCCTCGTCAAAGTGTATGCTGTGATCCCAACGCTCTTTGGGAATTTCCGTAATGCAGTCCTTTCCATTGCGCAGATTGTTCCAGAATTCCCCAACATTCTCCGCCTCAGGATACATGCCCGACAAACCGATAATGGCAATATCCCCCGTACCGCCTACTGTTTCCGGCTGCGGTTGGAATTTTTTCTGATCCAGTAATTGTGTCTGAGCCGGCATTTCACGAGCTTCTCTTCGGCTACTGGAAAGTGGCCTTCCTGGGCTATCCTTCACAGTAGAAGACGTAAACGCTTGGACGGCGTTAACCTCTTCCTCCATTCCAAGCAGTTGAATCAGCTGCTTCTGGTGAACTTCAAGAAAATATTGGGTCAGCTCCCGGATACTTTGGTATTCAAAAAACAACGTTTTGGGTAGTGTTCCGAATGTTTTCTCCAGTTCACGTGTCAGCTGTCTGATCATAATAGAGTCAATTCCATACTTCTCCATAGGGGCATCGGCTTCAATTTGCCTTGCCGGCAGTCTGATCGATGCAGCGAGCAGTTGCTTTAAATAATTTGCCGCTTTTTCGGCAAGCAGGTCTTGTCCGATTCCTGACTCCTTTCTGCTCTCCATAATCATAGAGGAGGCATCTTCAGCCTGATTCAGGGATGGCTGCTGCAAGAGCGTTTCTCTGAGCTGATTGGCACGCCCTTCCAATACCATGACTTGATCTTTTCCGGAAGCCAGACTTTGGTACAAAGCCCTCATTCCTGTATCAGTCTTCATAGCAAACATCCCCATTTCCTCCATGATTTGTTCCGTTTCTCTATCAATACGCATTCCGCCTTCTTTCCACAGCGGCCAGTTGATAGAAAGCGTCTGCCCCTGACGTTGCTTCTGTTCTACAAGCGTATTGCGATATCTGGCATAGGCATCCATAAAGGCATTGGCAGCAGCATAGTCAGCCTGTCCTATATTCCCAAGGCTGCCGGCAACAGATGAATACAGGACAAAAAAGTCTAGCGGAAGATCCTTGCAGGCCTGATCCAGATTCATCAATCCTGTAACTTTTGGCGCCAATACTTTCTGCAATTCCTCCCCTGTTTTTTTTATAATGAAATTATCGCTGGTCACCCCAGCGCCGTGAACAATTCCGTCCAGCTTCCCAAACTCTTCCTGAATATCCCGGATCAAATCCTCAACCGCTCTTTTATCGGCGACATCGGCCTGTCGAAATACGACTCTTGCTCCTAGGGCCTCTATTTCCTCAACCCTTGCTTTGGTGTGACCGCGAAGCACAGATCGTCCAATGAGAATTAAAAGGGCATCTTTGGTCTGTCGTGCCATTTCTTCAGCCAGAATCAAACCAAGACTACCTGTTCCTCCGGTAATCAAATATACCCCTGAGTCCTTCCACGGAATACGGCCCGCTTCCCACGAGGATTGGATTTCTGTCCATGCGGCTGCATATCGTCTGCCCCACTGATAGCGGATATGTGTATCCATGGAGTTGCGGCTATTTTCTTGCAGGATATTTATAAGACCTGCTGCATCTTCCTCCACATCCACTTCGATCAGTTGGCCCACCAGTCCGGGATTCTCAAGCCGCGCTGTTTGTAAGAGTCCGTAAAGTCCCGAGTATACCTGCCTGTGATCCTGTACCGGAATGACAAGCTGAATCAATGTTTTGTGTTTGGATTGGGTTTTAAGCACATGTTGAATTTGCTCAAACACCTGAGCTGCATAAGTTCTAAACCGTGCATCCATGCTTTCCTCTTCGGATTGCAGGATGAGACAATGCACCCCGTTCATTTGTGATTCAATCATTTCCCCGGAAATAGGTACTGGTTCACATAGAATTACCAGATGCTGCTGATAATTAGGTGCTGTTCCTCTCGGGGCAGGCGCTTGCTCTTCCCATACAGGCTCAAGCATCAAAGTCTCAGGTATCGTCAATTCATCTGATTCCCCTGATCCCCTAGTTCCTCCTTCTGCAATTCGTGATGAGAAGCCCTTCATGCTTACACAAACATTCCCCTGCACATCGCACAAATCAATATCGAGCTTTTGCACTGGACCATCCTGTCTGCTGCCTTCACGATAACGGACCCAAGCCCACATCTCTGATGTGGAGCCGCTAAACACCTCAAGCTCTTCCAATGCAAATGGTAAAGCTGGCTTTATAGAAGCTTTACCGTCAGACATGAGGTCTCCGCCTGTGCCCATAATCAGGCCTATGGACGCCTGCAAAGCGGAATCCATCAAGCTAGGGTGCATCACAAACTGTCTCATGGTCTGGTAAACAGAAGAAGGCAAGGACAACTTGGCAAGTGCCTGACCCACGCCGGTATATATCTTTTCAATTCCTTGATGTCCCGGCCCATAGGAAACCTGCATCGCTGCAAACGCCTCATAACACTGCTGGGATGAATAGGTACCTAGATTGCACTGCTCCAGCAAGGCTTCAATATCTATGACAGGAATCTCGGCCAACGGAACAATCGCTGCGCTGCCTTCGCTATGCACAACTAGCTCCGTGTCCACTGATTCAGACTTGCTGTAGATTTCATAGGCAATTTCTCCGCCATCTTGCGGATAAAGCCCGATATTTATAGCAATCGGCCGCTCCTCAGCTACCACAGGCCGGAGCCATAATACATCTTTTAGACGAACACAAATCCGACTTTCTTCCGGAGATGTAGCGACTTCCTCTACTGCCGCTCGCGCCATTTCAAGGTAGGCCACTCCAGGCAAAAGCTTCTGTCCCTTGATCACATGATCAGTGAGGAAAAATTCTCTTCCCGTAAATGTGGAGCTGAACTGAAGTCCATAAATATCGGACGTATTTTGCTGAAGCAAAGGATGAATGATCGCTGACGTCTCCTGCTTCGGCCCAACATTGTTTGCTCCGCTCAGGTTATTGGTATCGATTATGCAATAACGTTCCCTGGCAAAAGGATAGGTAGGCAGGCTAATACGGTTCGGCTTATTCTTTCCGTACAGCACGTCCCAGTCAAAAACCGCGCCTTTTACCCAAAGGCGTGCGATTTGGGCATAGTCGCTTTCACTAACTAACGCCTCAATCGTCTCGGCCGCACCCTTTTGTGTTTCCCGGTCTCTATTTTCTTCTCTATAGCGTTTTGCCTGCCCAACATATAAGCTATGGATACCTTCTCGGCCTTCCACAAATCCCTTTAGCTTCTCCTCAAGCTCGGAGAGAGAAACTACAGTGAAGGCCAAACGTTCTTCCATCGCTTCGCGTCCCGCCTGCAGGGTATACGCTATATCTCCCAGACTGCTGTCTGTGAACTGGCGCACCCGGATTGCAGCCCGCAATTGCCGTGCCTGATCTTGCAGCTGTGCTTCAGTCTTGGCTGACAGCACAACAATAGCTGGCTTTTGGGTAGCGAAGGTAACCGGCTCTTTCTTCTGATTTTCCGAAACATACTCCTCGATGATCAAATGGGCATTGACACCGCCGAATCCAAAAGAGCTGACCCCCGCTCTCCGAGGAATATTTTTCCCAGAAGCATCTTGCTGCTGCTTCCATTCCCTCGTCTCCTGAACGATATAGAATGGACTGTCTTCAAGTTTGATATAGGGATTCATTGCATCGCAATAAAGGCTTTTAACAAGTTTTTTATGCTTCAACTGAAGCAGCACTTTGATGACACCGGCGATCCCAGCAGCCAATTCCAGATGTCCGATATTGGTCTTCACTGAACCTAAGCCACAATGGGGTTCATTGATCCCGGGTCCCTTTATAGTCTCATAAAGTTCTTTAAAGGCTGCTTTCAGTCCGTTAATTTCAATTGGATCGCCTAATTCGGTGCCTGTTCCATGGGCCTCAATGTAAGAGACTGTCCTTGGGTCGATACCGGCCTTTGTATATGCATTTACCAGCAAATCCGCCTGTGCCCTCGGATTGGGGGCTGTCAGAGAATTCGCCCGGCCTCCGTGATTAACGGCTGTACCCCGAATTATGCCGTAAATATGGTCTCCAGCCTTTTCTGCATCCTTCAGCTTTTTCAGGAAAAGCATGCCCGCCCCTTCACCGCGCACGTAACCGTTGGCTTGATCAGAGAAGGTTTTGCATCGGCCATCCTCACACAGCATCCCTGCTTTATTGAAGCTGATATGAAGCTCAGGTGTGATAATTACATTGACACCACCTGCAATTGCCATTTCGCAGCTTCCATCTTCTATAGCCTTTACTGCCCGGTGAATGGCCACCAGTGAACTGGAGCAAGCTGTTTCGACAGGCTCGCTCGGACCATGAATATTAAGGAAATAGCTCATACGATTGGGTCCCACCGACGGCGCCATTCCACTGGAGGAGTATGCCTCGACACCCACATTTCCCTGATAGATCATTCCGCTATAGCCGCTATTTGCGGTTCCTGTAAAGATGCCTGTACGGGTTCCAGATAGCCCTGCTGCCTGAATCCCAGCATCTTCAATCGCCTTCCAAATATAAGTCATCAACAGGCGCTGCTGCGGGTCCATGAGTGCGGCTTCCCTCGGTGAAATTCCAAAAAATAAAGGGTCAAACTCATATATCCCGTCAATAAACCCGCCCCACTTGATGTTTGTTTTATTGCTCTCATCCGCAGGGTCACCGTAATATGCCTTCCAATCCCAGCGATCCTCAGGTATTTCAGTGATACAATCCCTGCCTTCCTCAAGATTTTTCCAAAACTCATCAACATCCCGGGCCATGGGAAAGACACCGCTTATGCCTACAATTGCAATAGGTTCAGAACCCGCCTGGGTCTGTTGCGGCATAGCTAGCACATTCTTGTTTGGAAATCGAAAACGCTGGCGTCTACTGCGGATGCAGTCTTCCCTATCCTCCTCTTCATTCTGCACAGCAGGCTCAGTCCGGGTCTGGACGAAAAACTGCTCACCAAGCAAGGTGGCATATTCGTCCACTAAATACCTGCAGAAGTCATGAAGTGTAGTGTATTCAAAGAATACGGCAGGTGTCAGCTCAAGTCGGTACAAGTGATTGATGTTGTTGGCAAATTGCGTGAGCAAGATGGAATCAAAGCCATACTCACTCAGTTCGACATAGGCATCAATATCTTCAAGTTTGACTTTCAGCAATTTCGATACCGCCTGCATCATGGCGGTCTGCACCTTGTCCAGCAGGTCCGGTGCGGCATTACTTTCAGTAGAAATTGCTGACATAGTTGCTGAAGTATCCGCCACCTTTTCAAGCTGTCTGGTTTTCGGAATTGCTATTAAACCTACTGCTCTTTTCATTTTTTCGAGATTGCCTTCCATCACCATAACCTGATCAGCACCCGTAAGCATGGCACGGTACAAGGCCTGAATGCCGGAAGAAGTTGAAATACTTCCCATGCCTGTGTGCTGTTTTACCAGCTTCTCCGTCTCCTCATCAATATGCATCCCGCCTTCTTTCCATAGTGGCCAATTGATAGATATCGTTTGGCCCTGGCGCTGCTGCGATCCTGTCAAAGCGTTCCGGTATTTGGCGTAAGCATCCATAAAGGCATTAGCGGTAGAATAGTCCGCCTGTCCCTGATTGCCCAGTCCTCCGGCTACCGACGAAAACAGAATGAAGAAGTCAAGAGGCAGGTTCTTGCTCGCCTGATCCAAGTTCACTACCCCTAATACTTTAGGAGCGAGAACCTCCAGCATTTCCCCACTATTTTTTTTGAGTATACGGTTATCACGAATTACCCCTGCGCTGTGAATGATGCCATTCAAACTTCCGAATTCTGCCTCAATTTCCCGAATTAAATCAGCCACCGCCTGCTCCCGGGACACATCGGCCTGCTTATATGCTATTCGTGCTCCTAATGACTCCAATTTCTTTATCTTTGCCCGCTTGCCCTCATCCAGCGCGGAACGTCCCGTTAAAATCAACGCAACATTATGAACTTTATTTACAATCTCTTTGGCAAAAATAAGTCCCAAGCCACCAGCACCACCGGTAATGAGGTATACTCCGTTCTCCTTCCACGGGATATCCGCCATTTCCGGAGAAAACGGAACCTCGTTCCAATTGGAAATCCACCGTTTGCCTTTCCCATACCGGATCTGGATGTCTTCAGGACACCAGCTGTTTTCTTTTAAAATATCTATGATTGCACTCGGGGCCTCATCCTGTTCAAGTTCTATCAACTGTCCCACCAGTTTTGGATGTTCTATTCTGGAGGTTTTTAAAAGACCCGAGAGCCCTGATACAAGCTGCTGCTCCTCCTGGTCGTTAGTGACAATCTGGATTAACACCTTGCCATGGTTTTTTTCGCTAAAAATTCTTTGCATCAGCTCAAATACCTGAACGGCGTAACGCTGGAATTGTTCCCCGATTCTGTTTTGATCAGGTTGCAATAATATACATTGTGCGCCGCTTATTTGAGCTTCTACTTGTTCACAGGAAATCCCGGACGGCTGGCAAAGGATCACGACATGGCGATCATACACAGGTAAATCACCCTCTATGGTAACTCCCTGCTCTTTCCACACGGGTTCAAGCATCAAGGTACCGGAATTGGACTGCGCGTCTATGGAAATAGACTCTATATCCAAAATTCTTGATGAATAACCCTTTATTCTCACGCAGATCTCTCCGGTTTCGTCGCTCAGGTCAATATCTAGTTTCTGTGCCTTATCTCCCGCTTTACCGTCTGCACTGTATCGAATCAGCGCCCACATGGTGGAGCTGCAATTTTTTATAATTTCAACTTCCTGAATGGCATACGGCAGAGCGGACTTAGTCTCGCCAGAGCCCAGCGTCAAGCCTATGGATGCCTGCAAAGCGGAATCGATCATGCTAGGATGCAAGACAAATTGGCTTTGAGTGTCAGAGACTGAGGAGGGCAATGATAGCTTCGCCAGCACCTGACCTTCTCCCGCATATACCATCTCAATCCCCTGATGCCCGGGACCGTAATCAATCCCCAAATCTCTGAAAACGCCATACAATGCTGTCGGATAAAAGCTTCTGCTGCATGTATCCTGCAAATCTTTTATATTCAATGCAGGAACCTCCACCGCCGATCTCCGTACCGCATTGCCGTAGCTATATATCATAAGCTCTGTATCACCGGCTCCGTTATTTCCATAAATCTCATATGAAATCTCTTGATCTTCATTCTGGAAAAGCCCGATATGCAACTGTATTGGGCCATCCTCTAGGGTAATAGGCCGTGCCCAAACCACGTTTTTAAGGCACATTCCGACCAGGTGGCCCTCATCCGTCCCTAGTGACTGCTCCACTGCCGCCCGCGCCATTTCAAGGGATGCAGCCCCAGACAGCACCTTGCGACCATTTACTACATGATCCTTCAGGAAAAACTCCTGACCTGTAAAAGTCGAGCTGAACCGCTGTTCCGAGAAATCGGAGGTGTTTTGGTGCAGCAAAGGATGAAGTGCAGCCGCAATGACAGAAGTCGTGCCTTTGCCTGCCTTATTGTCTAGCTCGGGCGCCCAGCACCGTTCTTTTGCAAAAGGATAGGTGGGTAGACTAATCCGGCGAGGCTTGATGTCCCCATACAGCTTGTTCCAATCCATCGTTAGACCCTGTACCCACAGCTCCGCAATTTTTTCTAATTTTCTCTTCTTGATCCAGGTTTCAAGCAAGGATTTGGCATCTTCATCTGCCTCAAAGAGCCCGATCCCGTCTTTGCCCTTTTTCACCTGAGCCGTCAGGACTCCAGCTGGCAGATGATGATGAATCAATCCATCCAGCGCTTTTAGTAGATTATCTTTTGAATCTGCCACAAAAGCCAGACGATAGTTCAGCGGCTCACGGCTCACCTGCAGCGTATACCCCATATCTGTCAAGTTAAGATTTGGCTGAGATGCAATAAAGCTTCTCATGTTTTCGGCATAGGTTACTAATTGCTTCTCATTTTTGGCAGACAATACGAAAAGAACGGGACTATGCGGTTCGTCGTCTACTGGTAATTTTCCAACCTCAGGACGATATTCTTCAATAATAAGATGGGCATTGGTACCGCTAAAACCAAAAGAGCTCACAGCGGCACGTCTTTTGTTCCCGCGAGAAGGTTCCCAGTCCTTTAATTGTGTATTTACATAAAATGGAGAATCATCAAAATCAAAATGCTCATTCGGGTTCTTGAAATTCAGTGTCGGTACCAGTTTTTTATGCTTCATGCATAATAGCACTTTTTGTATGCTTGCTACGCCTGCTGCTGCCGAAGTATGCCCGATATTACTCTTTACCGAGCCTATGGCACAGAACTTCTTCTGATCTGTTTTTTCTTTGAAAGCTTCTGATAAAGCCTCCAATTCAATAGGATCGCCCAGCTTAGTGCCTGTCCCATGCATTTCAACATAGCTAATACTTTCGGGTTCAATCTGATACTTATTGTATATCTCCTGCTCAAGCTCTATTTGGCTGTTTGCGCTCGGCGCGGTAATTCCATTGGTTTTTCCATCCTGATTGATCCCAGTTCCGATAATAACCCCATAGATGTGATCCCGGTCAGCTTCCGCATCCTTTAGCCGCTTCAGAACCAGCACCCCTGCTCCTTCGCCTGGAACAAAGCCGTTGGCACTGTTGTCAAATGTCTTACACTGACCATCTGGTGATAACATTCCCGATGCAGACATACCTATATAGGATTCTGGGGTCAGGTATAAGGACACACCGCCGACCAGCGCCATTTCAATCTCTTTATTTGATAAAGCCTGGCAAGCAAGGTGAGTAGCCACCAGCGATGAGGAGCATGCCGTATCCACAGATATGGCAGGTCCTTTCAGATTAAGAAAATAGGAAATACGAGCCGCTGCAATAGCGTTGCTATTCCCGGTAGTATTGCTGAACTGTGCTTCATTCTTGTAGCGCATCATACTATACTCATTATTTAAAATGCCAAGATAAACGCCGCATTTTTTATTTCCCAACTGCGAGCCGCTATAACCTGCATCCTCAAAGGCTTTATAGGCTTCTTGCAAAAAGATGCGCTGCTGCGGGTCCATCCCTTCCGCCTCGGTAGGAGATATATTAAAAAATAACGGGTCAAAATATTCTATATCCTCCAGGGCACCCAGCCACTTGCAATTTACTTTCCCCTCTTGTGCCGGACGCGGATCATACAACGGGTCTACGTCCCAGCGGTTCTTCGGGATTTCAACAATGGAGTTTTGACCCTGAGCGAGATTTTTCCAATATTGCTGTACATCTTCGGCACCAGGATATCTTCCCGAAATCCCGACAATTGCAATTGCATCTTGATTTTCCGAAGTTGCTGATACTGATTCCTCTTCTGCTTTTACCCGACGCAATGGCACCGTTTCCGCTTTAGGCAACTGCGCTGGAGAGCATTGGATCGTGTCTGTTCGCGGCAAATGGACTTCTGCTATAGGTTTGTCCGTGCCTGTGACTGTGTCCAAGGGCTGCTGAACGAAGCTTTTCTTACCCCCATGCTTATTGATTTCTTGTGCCAAAAACTCGGTAAATTGCAGAATAGTCGGATAGTCGTAGACCTTGGTAGCTGCAATGGATGTGCCGTAACGCTTATTTATATTTCGAATCCATTCTACGCCTATAATCGAATCCAGTCCGATATCAATAAAGTTTCTATCTGCCTCAATCTCGCTTTGCTCCATGTACAAGGCTTCAGCTAGGCTTGCCGTCAGTTCTTCCCGTAATTGCTCTGTAGAGACACCAGACGGAGTTGTGCCGAATTGCGGCTGCTTTTCAGGCGATATCGGCAATAAATTAATCTGAAGTGAGGCCTCTGTCTGCTTATCCGTTTCCAATGATACGAGCGGCGGTAAATACTTCGCAGGTGCCTGATCTGGAATAGACGCAGCAGAAGACGGCATGATTAATTCGGCCACACGATCGCCCAATTCCTTTTCTAAAAATTTACTGAACTCCCGTATGGTCGGATAATCGTAGACTTTTGTCGCTGTTATGGATGTGTGGTAGTGTTTATTAATGTTTCGAATCCACTCTACGCCTATAATGGAATCCAATCCAAGATCAACAAAGTTTTTATCCTCATCGATCTCGTCCCGATCTATATATAAAGCTTGCGCCAGACTTGTTGTCAGCTTCTCCTGCAATATTTCTGACGATATGGATAGGGCAGGAGCCACAGGCGTCTGTTCTTCCGTCTTTTTGTCCTTTTCTGATGTAGGCATTACCCCTTCCGGAGAAGTTAAAATAATCGGAGACCCCTGCTGGTTGGCAGACTTACTAAGCTGCGGCTGACTGTCCGACAAATTCCGTAAGGAAATCCCGCTTGGTTTTTCAGAACTACTGGAAAAACCGGATAGCATTAAAGCTTCAGGAGGTGCAGGCTCCATCACTTGAGATTGAACATGAACTGCTTTTTCTTGAGATTCACTAGGGATTCTTTCTACAGATGGGATCGTAATATCCGTGATCCAATACCGCTCCTTTGCAAAAGGATAGGCTGGCAAGCTTATTCTCTGCGGCTTGGCATCTCCATAAAGCATGCTCCAGTCCATCGCCAGTCCCTTCACCCAAAGATCCACAATCTTCGCATATTTCCGTTTCCCGATCCAGGCAGTGATCGTTTTTTCCATATCTTCATCTTCTATCAGTGCGGACAGTGCCTCTTTGTTTCGCTTGACCTGTCCTCGGTACAGCTCGGAT
>RCUE01000086.1_pt1 | contig 40892 bp, 23 predicted proteins | sample 2166111 | NCBI WGS metagenome assembly RCUE01 (sample SAMN09930795, study PRJNA488358) | compost metagenome | feature: garden; material: soil; isolation source: compost soil in phenylacetonitrile-enriched culture | place: Germany: Experimental Botanical Garden Goettingen | collected 2016-01-27 | reverse complement strand
CGTAGCAATCCCAGCTATTCCACCCCATAGGTGGTGTATGCGCTGTCAAATGATGCTTCATTTCATTCATCCTTTCATCCAGTAGATCTCATCCTGCTACCAAAAATCCCCTCATCAGTACGTAACTATTATAATGTAAACCCTTACTTTTGTCGCTCGTCTCCTTTTTCATTTCCACTTTTTATACATTTAAGTTGACTAACTAAAAGAATGTGGTACATTTAAAATTGCTTTTAAAAAACTTTGACTTGAATCAGAGGGTGATTTTACATGTGTGAACATACTTATCGAATTTTGTTGTTTTACAAATATGTCAACATTGAAGATCCTGCCACCTTTACGGCAGAGCATCTGGCTTACTGCAAGGAGCTGGGCGTCAAGGGAAGAATCTTGATTGCTGCGGAAGGAATCAACGGAACACTGTCTGGTACAGTAGAGCAAACGGAGCAATATATGCGTGATTTGCGCGCCAATCCGAAATTCCACGATATCGTTATTAAAATAGATGAGTCTGACGGTCATGCGTTCAAGAAAATATTTGTACGCCATCGTCAGGAGCTTGTTACGCTGCGTCATGAAGATGAGCTGGACCCTAATGAAATTAGCGGTAAGCGTCTGTCACCAAAGGAGTTTTATGAACAGCTTCAAGATGAAGATGTAGTTGTTCTGGACGGACGTAATGACTATGAATATGACATCGGTCATTTCCGCGGGGCTATTCGCCCCGAAGTCGAATCGTTCCGTGAATTTCCACAATGGATTCGCAACAATATGACTCAGTTCAAAGACAAGAAAATTCTGACGTACTGCACCGGAGGTATCCGTTGCGAAAAGTTATCGGGTCTTCTGATCAAAGAAGGATTTAACGATGTAGGCCAGTTGGATGGCGGCATTGTGACTTACAGCAAGGACCCGGAAGTACAAGGACGTTTGTTTGACGGTAAATGCTACGTATTTGACGAACGGATCTCGATTCCGATCAATCATACGGATGAGGACGTCATTGTCGGCAAGTGCTTCCATTGTGAAACGCCGAGCGATCATTATATCAACTGCCCAGTGTGCAATCTCCAGCATATTGCATGTCCAGATTGCGAAGAACAGCATCAGCACTATTGCTCTGACGATTGCCGAACCAAAGCGGAAACCGTAGCTACTGCATAAATTGGCAGTATCATTGGTTCATTATAATAAAAGGGATGCCCTATTAGCCGTTCATCATGGCTGTGGGCATCCCTTTTATTGTTTTCACAATAAGTGTCGTAGGCTTCATAGTATATACCTATGGCCTTGATTGTATTTTCATCTTGGACGGGCTCGAAAGTAGCGTCTTATAATGGAAAATGTCATTACAGAAAGGATGGGTGGAATTCATGATTCAAATCGTACTTTCAACTCTATTATCGGTTATCGTTCCGCTGTCCATTCCGGTGATCGCCGGATTTTTACTTGGAAAATTCATGAAGCTGGAAACGAAACCGCTCTCGACTTTGTATTTATATTTTTTAAGCCCCGCCATGATTCTGGACACGCTACTCAAAGCACAGCTTACCTGGCATGATGTGGCGCAGACTGCCGCTTTTTCAATATTAAACCTGCTGCTGTTGTGGGGAATTGCACAATTAGCAGGGAAAATCTTTAGACTGAGCACTCCGGAAACGGCTGGACTTACCTTAATCTCCACACTCACCAATAGTGCAAATTATGGCCTGCCCCTAATTTTACTTGCCTTTGGGCAGCTCGGTCTGGATAAAGCCTCCGTGTATGTCGTCATCCAGATAATTATAGTCAATACCATTGGCGTTTATTTTGCAGCCCGCTCTGAATTTTCTGTTCAAAGTGCTGTTAAGTCGGTGTTTTCACTTCCTGCGATCTATGCAGCTCTACTCGCCATGGGACTGCGGCTACTGGACTGGCATCTTCCCTCAGGGATTCAATCAGGCGTCTCGATGATTGCTGCTGCCTATTCTCCGGTCGTGCTGGCGATTCTGGGTACCCAGATGGCTTATGTAAAAATATTTAAGTTGGAGTCGTCTATTAAAAAAGCCAGCTACGCCGGACTAACAATTCGGCTTCTACTCTCCCCACTTGCGGCTTGTCTTGCTATGCTGATACTGGGAATTTCAGGTCTTTTGTTCTCCGTTCTCTTCATTCTGGCCTCAATGCCGGTTGCTGTAAATGCTGTCATTTTAGCAGAAAAATTTAATGCATCGCCAAAACTGGTTTCCACCTGCATCCTGTGGAGCACGCTTGCCTCATTCCTGATATTGCCTATTCTGATTATGTTGGTGGCAGGTTAGCGAGAAAAAAAGACTCTCTACACCATAGAGAGCCATGCGCGATTCTGTCTCCATTCTACTTGCACAGGCGTTTCAAAAAAAGCACTAAGCGTTTCACTGCTTAGAATATCAGTCGTTTTACCTTTAGCAAATACCGTGCCCCGGCGGATTAAAATCGTATGCGTGTACATCGGTAGAATTTCTTCGATATGATGTGTAACATACAGTAAATTCGGCGAAGCCGGCGACTCCGATAACTGGCGAATGCTATCCAGCAATGCTTCCCGGGAAAAAAAGTCCAAACCATTACACGCCTCGTCCAAAATCAGTAGCTTGGGCGAGGCCATTAATGCGCGGGCGATAAGCACTTTCTGCTTTTCTCCCTGTGAGCATCCCTGATACAACCGATCCACGAGATGAGCACACCCCAGTTGCGTCATAAGCTGAACGGCCTGTTCATAATCTGTATCCGTCGTCTGATCATAAAGTCCAATGGAGGCAAATTTGCCACTAATAACAACATCCTGCGTACGCTGACTCCCATTAATTCTTTCCTGTAAAGAGGAACTGACCCAACCAATAGATTTGCGCAGCTCCCTCAGATCCACATCCCCAAAGGTATGGCCCAATACATCAACACTACCTGTGGTTGGCCATATGTAACCGTTAATCATATTGAGCATCGTTGTTTTACCTGATCCATTCAAGCCGAGTACAGCCCAGTGCTCTCCCTCAGCTACCTGCCAATTGATTTGATCTAGTATGGTGCGGTTATCTCTCTTCCAGCTTACATTGTTAAGTTCAATGACAGAATTCATGGCTGTACATCCTTTCTATTCGTCGTATCATCAGATGTTTATACGCATAGTAAAGATCATCATTAGTACGTCTAGCTTCTCTTTCATGTAAGCATAGCACAGGGTCACAGGTTGTTCAATTTTAAATAACCCACTCCATTGTTCATATAGGAGTGGGCTGGCAATGAAGCAATCCACTAATCAAGATACTTTTTCTTTTTTAGAATCCTTAATTACATTCTTATCTTTGTTCTTATCTTTATTTGTGTCTTTGCTTGGGACCCTAACCTTCCTTCTTTCATTAGCCAGTCGCCAATAGCCTAATACTTTACGGTACATGGACTTATCTGATAATTGGTTAAAAATATATGGGTCTGGCTTCGTATTCACCTCAATAATCCATGGGGTAAAGCGATGATCCAGTCCAATATCCACACCAATTTGCCGGAAATTTGGATATGTTTTTTGCAGTTGTTTGGCGATGGTAAGACCCAGTTCATTTAGTTTCTTGACCAGCTCCGCCTGTTTGCTTTGCGATAAATGGGATTTTAGTAACTGCTCCAAGGCCATCGGCTTGCCACCACTATGATAGTTAGTCACGATTTTACGGGGATGACCCAGACGTCCAATAATTCCAGTAGACTCCCATAGCCCTTTTTCATTACGCTGCACCATGACCCGAATATCAAAATAACGCATTTGATGGCGTAGTAAATGGATTCCCTTTTGAATAAGATAACTTTTCTTCCCCGTATGTTTCGATAGGCTGGTATATAGTGCATCCAAATGTTTAAATTCTTGACGCGTTTCCTCATATTGATAGGCGAAACGCTGGCCAGCCTCCTGCTCTACTCTCATTACACCTTTACCAAAGGTACCTCGCTCGGGTTTTACATAGACCATACCGTATTTCTCCAGCATTGACTTCAAATTTGCTTTGTTATATTTGCGAGTTTCTGGTACATAAGGTTTGATGCTTCCATTCTGAAGCAACAATTGGGTTTTATGCCATTTGCTGCGCGACGCCTGCGCTTGTGAAGAATTCACTTGCCCCTCTCCTCTCTACTCTCAGGTAGAACGCTCTTGTTAAAAAAGATCAATCTATCGTATGCGCTAACTCCCCATTCGAAGCTTCATCAGCCCTGTCCTGCATAGAAATGGACGTTTGACCTTGCCCGGTCGAAAGCGCCTGTCCAAGCATACGATATTGGGAGACGCTGGGAGCGTATATTTGCACATATAGGGAGTGAATAACATGTCAGCGCAATCGGATGGTCCACGGAAGGGTTCCCTTACAATCGATGTTCTGATTCCCGCAATTGATAAAGATATTGCCACACTACCGCTGGTAATTGACAGTCTGCGCCGTCACGTGCAGCACCGAATTGGAAATATTTATATCGTTTCACCGCAAAGCACCGGGATTCGCCGTCTGTGCGTAAACAAGAAATGTACATTTATAGACGAAAAAACGGTGCTGCCCATTACCAAAAAACATATCCATTACGGAACAACGCGCTGGGACCGTTCAGGCTGGCTGTATCAACAATTGCTCAAAATGAATGGCGACAAAATCAGTAAAGCCTCTTTTTTCCTCGTCATTGACGCGGACACGGTTTTGATTCGTCCACATACGTTCCGTAAAGACGGAAAAACGATTTTTTACTACCGCAGCTGGAGCCAGCCTGAGTATTTTCGCACCCATCACAAGCTGATGGGCGTTAAAGCTCCCTCACCAAAGTCCTTTGTTACTCATTATATGCTTTTTGAAAAAGCGCGGCTTACCCAGCTCAAGCAAGTTATCGAGGCCCGTCATGGAAAACCTTGGTACAACGCAATTATCCACAGTATAGACCGGACAAAACAGTTTGGGTTTTCCGAATATGAAACGTATGCCAACTATTTATACAGTAATCAGCCCTCTCGGATGATTTTGCGCAAGTCATTGAATAAAGCGCTTCATCGTCGGGCTTCTTCCCTGTCGCAAAAACAATTGGATGTCTTGGCTAAGAGCTATCGCTCCTTATCTTTTCATCAACGCAAGGTGTACCAGCTTACTCCAAAAACAAAGATTGAATCATCGCTAAAATAGTTCTTAAAATCCTGCAAAATGATGCAATCCAAATGGATCTGCATTGAAGGAGGAAACGTCCGTGCGCATCGTATTGTTATGCGGTGGTGCCGGAAAACGGCTATGGCCACTATCCAACGAAATCCGGTCGAAGCTGTTTCTCCGGTTGTTGTCCGCTCCTGACGGGCATAAGGAATCTATGCTCGGTCGGGTGTACCGTCAGCTTACCTTAACCGGGCTGGATTCCTCTGCCCTGCTTCTGGCTCATCGGAGTCAGGTAAATCTAGCCTTTCGCCATACAGAAGGTCGTCTGCCCGTTCTGGGCGAGCCTGCCAAACGTGGAACCTTCACCGCTGCTGCACTGGCAGCTGCTTATTTTCACACCAGAGGCACAGGGCTGGATGAAGTTCTCTGCATTGCCCCAGCGGACATGTTTGCAGGAGAGGATTTCTTCCATAGCATAGCAGCGCTCTCCGGCATATTGTTTGAGAGCGGAGCCGATCTGGCTATGCTTGGGACAAGGCCCACTCATCCCTCCGACCAATACGGCTACGTCGTTCCGGGTCTGCAAATGATACGGGAAGGGAAAACTTCCTATGCGCAAGTTGCTCGCTTCACAGAAAAGCCGGATCTCCCCGGAGCACAACAGCTTATTCATCAGGGCGCGCTCTGGAACTGTGGTGTTTACGCTTTTACATTACGGTATATGTTGTCCTGTATGGAGCGAAGTGATCTGCCGCTGAACGATAAAGCATTATGCGCGATGTATGATAGCCTCCCCGTTCGCAGTTTCGACGAAGAGATTGCAGAGCGTGCCGAACATGCCATCGTCCTGCCCTACGATGGCGAATGGCACGACATCGGCAACTGGCAGGCTCTAACAGAGCAGCTAAACAGTCAAGTAATCGGGCGTGGACAGATTAGTGGGCAGACTCACGGCACGCATATCGTTAATGAGCTGCCCTATCCACTTCATGTCATTGGTGTGGAAGATATTATTGCTGCCGCGAGTCCCGATGGCATTCTCATTGCGTCCAAGAGCCATGCCCACGTAATCAAGGAGCAGCTAGGTAAACTTCAACTTCACCCCATGCATGGTGAAACCTCTTGGGGCAGTTACCGAGTGCTGGACGAATTTGATCATCGGAGTCTGAACGATATACTGGCCATACGGCTGACGGTACTGCCAGATCAACGCTTGAATGGCCGTATTCACGGCAGTGGACTTAAAGTATGGACGATCGTGTCCGGCCGGGGAGAGGTCATGCTGAACGGAGAACGTTTTGCTGCGGCAAGCGGTTCTGTATTTAGCATTCCGGTCGATACGCATCACACAATCCGTGCCGATCTGGATACACCACTGGAGCTAATTGAGGTACGTCTGGGAAACAGCTTGGTGAACGCCTTCTATAAATCCGAGTCCTGACAACACATAGATCAGGATTTTGCAAAATTCGATTCCAGTCGCTCCAAAGTGCAATATATAGACGAACTAGAGCATTTCGATCTATATATTGTTCATTGGAAGTCGCTTATTGGATTTTTGCAAAATCCTCAGATATAATGCACGCTACGGATTCTGAACGAAGGTCGCAGGTCGCACATAAAAAATCGCTCCTGAGCAAGGTGAAAAAGTCCTTGCTCCAGAAGCGATTTTATTTTGTGATGCAGTTACCTTTGACTATTCCGGCTTCTTTTAAAAAATGCTGAACGATCTCCAACTGATAGTGTATGCGTACTTTCTTGGGCAGGCTCCAACCCGTTTCCACGGTAACCGCGCGTGCACCTAAAATACGGGCTACAGCGGTGCGGGAGGAACCTGGAAGCTCATGCAGCCGAAGGTTGAAATGTCGGTCGCTCACCTGTATGGAGCGATTCATTCGCTTAATAACCCGACGAACCGCAGGAACCACCGGGTTGGCCTTGTTGGAGATTAGCGTTTGACCAAGCACCTCGGCATCCTTTTGTGACAATCCATTGGCCTCATGCAAGTCAAGATACCATTCAGGTTGATGCTTTTGTGTTAATTTGAATAGAGCAGCGGAAAGTGGTTGTGTTGCCAGCTGCTTTTTTTTGCGCGGAAAGGTTCGATTAAGATCAGGTATTCCTCTAATCCGTTTGCGGTAAGCCTTTTGGTTTACAATCGGTACAATTATAAGCTTACCCTGGCTAATTCGCAGTTTTTGCTGATTCAAAAGCTTCACCAGTTTCTCAGCAGCTCGTATGCTAGCTATTTCATTACCATGTATCCCCGCGACCACCATCACACACGGACCTTTCTGCCCCCCTGTGACTATATAATAAGGAGTTGCCCAAGAGCCATTTCCGAGCATATATCGTTTGACCTGCATCCCCTTCACCTCCGTATAGGCTGTCGTTGTCCTCTCTTCTGTTCTCGCCGACGGATGATTTCACGGTATAGTCTTAAGTAGTTACTGGTCATCTGTTTGTTGGTAAATCTTTGGTTGACATATGAACGAAGCTGCGCTGGTGACGGATAATTTTTTTGCTGTGCCTTTCCTGCCATTTGGCTAACTGATTTGCAAATCAACTGTGGAAAGCCCAAGAGTACCTCGGGAACGGAGCCATTTTTTAATGCCAGCACCGGTGTTCCACAAGCCATGGCCTCGACCATTACGAGTCCAAATGGCTCTTCCCACAGTGTCGGAAACAGCAGACACTCTGCATGTTTCAGCAGCTTCTGTTTCTGAGCGCCTCCAACTGCACCTACATAGCGTATATTCGGATTACGCTGAATTCGTTTCTGAATCTCTTTACGGAAAAATTCTGGAGCTTTGATAGGACCTGCAATAAGCAGTTTTTTTCCTGTTCGTTCTGCAACCTGAATGGCCTGCAATACACCTTTATCTCGTATGATTCTGCCCATAAACAGCAAGTAGCCACGCTTCTCACTGCTGAACTCGTATTCATGGGTGTTGATACCATTATAGATATAAAAACCTTTGCCCCTGCCCATCAGCTGACGCGCTCGTTTACTGACATATACCGGGTTTTTACCGTGTCTCTTCACTGGAAGATGAACGGTGCATACTGATGGACAAGGCAGCTTCCTACGTCCCACAGAAGAACGAAAAGTATGATCATGAATGATATGTGTGTTGGAAGGCATATGCCGGAGTACATATTGGGGGATCTGACTTTGTTTCAAACCCTTGGGGTAGGTAATCAACCGCGCACTGCTCCTGCTCCCACGGGCGGCAAACAGCGATACATGATGCCCTCGTCTCACCAATTCCTCAGTTAATTCATGCACGACCTTTTCCGTTCCGCCTTTGTTAGAGGGTACCGGCTGTGCATCGGGATAGTTGGAAATGACCTGAACAATGGTTAGACGCCGTTTTTTGAGTGCTTTATTCTGCCTTGAAGCCATACGAATTCCCCTTCCTGACCGGAAATACGGTGTGATCCTTACGATGTCAACGGGAATCAGAGCATACTCCCGTACAAGTTATAAATTGTAGTATATAGGTATGTATATTTTGCGTGATTGCTTGTGCCAATCGTCTGCAAGTCGTTTTTTGCCATACGAGCCTATCTATAAGGGGAGTCTATACAATTTGTCAAGCTAAAATTAAGGAGAAAATTCTCATCGTTTTCTAATAAATGAGGACAAAGCGTTGGGGTAACAGGTTTGTAACCATGAGTGGTAAATTCCGGATATTTTATTTGTGTTATTGTCATTTCAGGACATCAACACAATACGAATAACGGAGGAATTTATATATGAAACGTACTTCAAAAAAATTGTGGATGGGTATTTGCTTTACTATGACTTTGGCATTGAGCGCAGGGAGCTTCGTCGTTGGACCAGCCACCACTCATGCCGCTTCGGCAAGTAAAGCTGATCGGATTATTTCTAAAGGCTCCCAGTTTATGGGTGTGCGTTATGAGCATGGAGCCCCAGCAGGCAATACAAGATCTTTTGACTGCTCTTCGTTCACTCAATATGTATTTGCACAAAATGGCATCAAGCTTCCACGTTCGTCCAGACAGCAATCAACTGTTGGCACTTTCGTACCGCGTAGTCAGCTGAAAAAAGGCGATTTGGTCTTTTTCTATGCGCCAATTCATCATGTAGCCATTTACATGGGGAACGGCAAAATTCTGCATACGTATGGTAAAGGCGGCGTAACGGTTACAGATCTAAATTCGGGCTGGTGGAGCCGCAATTACACAACAGCACGTCGTGTCCTCTAGGATAAATTTTAGTTGATTCCCATCCACCGAATGCTTAACTTACAAATAACAATAAAAAGGGCTGTTCCGCGAGTAGATATTTCTACTGGAGGGACAGCCTTTCCTTTTGTCTTTGGGGCAGCGTGACGATGACTACCGTTCCTTCTCCTTCTACGCTCTCCATACGTATCGTACCCTGATGAGCATCTGTAATTGCCTTGGCAATCGGCAACCCCAGCCCGGTCCCTCCAGTTTTACGATGCCTGGAGCTATCTACCCGATAAAATCGTTCGAAGACCCGCTTGATCTCGCCCTCAGGTATTCCGATCCCATAATCCTTAACCCGGATATAGACATCCTTTTTATCTTTAGATAAGCCTATTTCAATCTCATCCGAGCTGTATTTTAATGCATTATCCAGTAGGATCACTAGCAATTGCTTCATTTTTGTCAGGTTGGCATCCAGCCAAATTTCTTTCTCTTCGGTTAAAATAGAAATTTGACGATCATGTACAGGCTTGAGATGCGCTACTACCTGTTGACAACAACCGATCATTTCTATCCGCTCATGCGGCTCAGGGTCTTTCTGCTGTGAGGAGGCAAGAGTCAGCAACTGCTGTGTCATCGTACGCATTCGCTGAGTTTCTTCATAGATCGATTCAATGGATTCCTTATGAATGTCCTCATCACGCGTGCCCCACCGCCGCAGCATGTTGGCATAGCCCTCAATAATCATAAGTGTGGTATTCAGTTCATGTGAGGCATCTGAAACAAACTGCTGCTGGCTCTGAAAGCTTTCTTCTAATCTCTCCATCATTCGGTTAAAAGTAGCGGTCATTTGGGACAATTCATCTTGATTATGACTGCCAGCGGGGATTTTTTTAAATTTTAAGCTTCTCTCAATTTCCTGCATCGTTTGAATACTACTGGAAATCGGCAGCAATATGGCATTCGCCAAAATCGTGCTCCCTACCAAACTTAGCATCATTGCTCCTACAGTCGAAGTGATGAGAATCGTATTTAAAATATCGAGATTGGTTTCGAGTGCATCCCATTTTTCCACGATCTCCAGCGTTCCCTTCTGATTGCCCTCCGGAGAAAGCACGGGGAGATGGATTACCAGAATTTTATGACCCTGTACATCAGTCAATTGAGAGCTTTGAGAAGTGTTAAAACGAATATCGCCCAGCTTAAAGCGTGACTGGCGACTTACTTCATACAGAAGTCGGGATTGCTGATCAAACACCCTCAGAATAGTATCTCCGGAAAGCTCATCTTTCAATTTTGGACTCCATGCATTCTTCAGAATCATGGTATGTCCGGTTTCGGCAATGATTTCAGTCCACTTATTTTGCAGCACTTCTCTTTCATTTCGCGTAGCGATTTTGACGAACAACAAATGAACCGTGACATCCACAAACAGGAGTATTATCATCACTAAAATAGAACTGAGCAGGGTGATTTTGGTCCGCAGCTTCAATGTTCTTCCTCCCTGATGCAGTACCCCACACCACGTACGGTTTTAATTAATTTCTTTTTGTATCCATGATCAATTTTTTTGCGAACATACCGGATATACACATCTACGACATTCGTATCACCAACAAAATCAAACCCCCACACGTTCTGAATCAATTCATCCCGCTGCAATACCTGATTTTTGTGCTCCATCAGATAGAGAAGCAGATCATATTCTTTGGGCGTCAGTTCGATTCGGTTTCCTTCCCGCACCACTGACCTAGTCTTGCGTTCCAACACCAAGCTATCCACTTGGAGCCTGGACGACAACTTGTCCTCTTTTTGTGAAGCGGTAGCTGTTGGCTCCATTTGATGCCTCATACTGGCCCGCATCCGCGCTAATAACTCCTCAATCTCAAAAGGCTTCGTAATGTAATCATTGGCACCTTCATCCAGACCTGAAACCTTATCAGGAGTCGTGTTACGTGCAGTGACCATAATTACTGGTGTATGATTGTTCACTTTTCGAATCTGCTTCAGCACCTCGACCCCGTTCATTTCCGGCAGCATGACATCCAGAATGATGATATCCCATGTACGTGCTAGAGCTTTTTCCAATCCTTCTCTGCCCGTTTGTGCGATTTCAACTGCATATCCTTCATGGGATAACTCCAACTGAAGCAATCTGGATATCTTCTCTTCATCATCAATGACCAGCACCGACTTTTCCATCGCAAAACCACCTATTTCTATAGAAAAAGCAAATGAGTAACGGAAATGACATTCATTTTTTATTTGATTTTAAGCTTTTATCCGTGTAGTCGCTCTATAATATAACTTTGTTATTCAATTTTTTGATGTTAAGGAGTAATTTATTCATGTTAATTAATGTAGACTATGCTTTATTTCACTGGATCAATGAACTCGCTAATTCCCTCGCCTTTTTGAATGGAACCATGCGTTTCTTGGCGCAATATGCACCGTATTTATTCGGAGTGGCTTTGCTGATTTACTGGTTCACCTTTAAAATGCCACATCGGATGATGGTTTTAGAAGCCGTTATAACGGTTTGTATCGGTTTTGTAATTAGTTGGGGCCTTGGACATTTGTTTTACAGAGATCGGCCTTTTGTCGGACATTCAGTCATTCAGCTTATTCATCATGATCCCAATGCTTCATTCCCGAGTAACCATGCACTTGGAGCGTTTTCTCTGGCTGCCATTTTATGGCTTCATCATCAAAAATTTCGTGTTCTCTGGGTTATTTTAGCTGTACTCATCGCAGTATCCCGCGTATGGACCGGAGTGCATTATCCCTCGGATATTTTGGCAGGTGCGCTTATTGGTGCAGGTTGTGCCATCGGCGTTCATCAATTCATTCGAAGTCGGAAGCTACCTGGCATCTTTATGCAGGCGGCTATTATATTTTATGAAAAATGGGAGCAGAAGCTGGGGCTCAAGCCTGGTGAACAGGCCAGAACCAAGATGACTGAACACACTTCCTCTGTCCAAATGAAAAGCAGACGCTAAAGCGTCTGCTTTTTAGAAACTTCATTATTTATGCAACCCGTTATGCTGTCGATTTAGAGCGAAGTGACAGCATTCGTCGTTCTTCGTACCGCTGATAAAACCAAATACAAGCTGCCATCCAGCAGCCACTCATAAAATAGCCACCCACAACGTCGCTCGGATAATGTACGCCCAAATAAATGCGGCTCGTCCCGATTGCTACAATCAGCAGGCTGCTGAGTACAATAAGAAGGATACGCCCCAGCCTAGAAGGAACATGCTTCCACACTAAAAATGTCAGCGCCGCATACATGCTGAAAGCTGTCATGGAATGTCCGCTTGGAAAGCTGTATCCATTCTCTTCAATAATACGGTGAATCTCCGGTCTCGCACGCTGAAAAAGTACTTTCAGTATCGTATTCAGCATTACCGATCCCAATACACCAGCCGCCAAAAAAAGCAGTTCTCTGCGGTGTCCCAATACTCTATAGAGCACGAACATGGCCATTAAAACAATGATCACAACTGGAATTCCGCTGCCGATCATGGTGAAAAATTTCATTACACGGGTCATGGCGGGCGACTCCAGTTGTCCAATAACCGAAATAATTTCCTGGTCAAAATGCCGAACTTGATGGTCACTCACCCATAATGCGATTAAGCCAAAACCGAATGCACATACTATACATGTGAGCAGAGCCAAGGAAATGGGCAGCTTTGTTGATGTTTGCTTCATTTTCTATAGTACCTCCATAATTTCATTGCGTGATAAAACAAAGTGCAGATTGGCTTACATATAGGTCTTACTTTGCCCACTTTTCCCTTATCATTTCATTAAAAGAATTAGTTGCATCCTCCACATAATGAAACCCGTTTTCAAAAAATATCACTTTCAGAATCATTTTATAATATAAGAAATTCATATTGACTACAAAATCGCAAGCGGAATGTAGCGAAAAAAGCAGCAACAAAAAAGGACGCCATTCAAGCCTTATAAACGGCTCGAATGACATCCTATGATTACACGTGGCATACTACAAACGTAATTCCCAAGTTAAACAAGCATCATCTACTAATTAGGTTGGTGTGACTTCTCCAAGTTTAACCTTACTCTCTGCTTCCTCTATTGGATAGCGTCTGCGGAACCACAGCGACTGAAGCAGCAAGAAGGTGCCGCTTACTGTCCAATATAATGGCATGGCAGCAGGGGCATTGAAGGAAAAGACCGCCATCATAATCGGTGAAAGATAGCCCATGATCGCAAATTGCTTGCGCTGGTCAGGCGTCATCTGAAACTGAGAAAGCTTGGCCTGTGCCAAGTATACAACTGCGACGACGATTGACAAAATCCAGTCCGGCTGTCCGAGCCGGAACCATAAGAAGGAGTGAGATGCGAGCTCCGGGGTTAGCCGGATTGCTGTGTACATACCGCTCAAGATCGGGAGCTGAATGAGAATAGGCAGACAACCGATATTAAGCGGATTGAATTGATGTTCTTTGTAAAGCGACATCATTTCCTGCTGCATACTCTGCTGGCTGGTGGTATCTTTCTTGTTTTCATACTTCTTCTTAATTCGGTCCAAGTCGGGCTGCATAGCGCTCATCTTGCGCTTCATACCCTGCTGGGCACGCGTTTGACGCATCATAAGAGGCAGTAAGGCCAGACGGACAATGAATGTCAATGTCATAATCGCCAGCCCAAAGCTTCCACCAAACCATTGCGCCAATTGCTGAATAAGCCAAGAAAGCGGGAACACCACGTAATGATTAAAAAATCCGGGTGTCTGTGCATTTATCTCCGCAGCATTCGCACCACAACCAGACAGTAGCATGACCACCGCCAACGCTACCATTAATCCAAATATCCGTTCTTTTTTACCCCAAAAGGTGAATCCCTTGAATCGTTTCATATGTTCCTCCTCGTTGATTGGCTGTGCCATCGTTCAACGAGGGAGAACAATCGGATGCATCTTCATCCGGCGCTTCTTTACGCCGGATATGTCGGGCCAGCCGGACAGGCATGTCCTGTCCACGGGCAGACATCGGCATCTGCGGAGAGGCATGAGACCTCACGGGCCCACCTTCGACCCAGCATTCGGGTACATTGCCGTGCAAATGAGCGAGATACGTATAAGTCACTGTGCACAGCAAACCGATTGTAAATAAATAAGGGAGTAGGTCTTGAAGCTCAAACAAGGGATTCACCTCCTTCGGTTTGTTGCTACAATTATAGCACGAAACCGGACAAGCGACTAATCTTTAATTAGAGATACGGGTTGGATCACAAGCAACTGAAATAATTATTTCTGCTCCTTCGGTCTAATGCTCAAATCCGGTGGAAGGACGCTCTATATTACGGTAAAAACTTAACGGATAGCAAGCATACGATTCAATGCTAGTACAGCATCCTGTCTGATCTGAGCATCCACACGAATCACACCCACAGGCTCACCCCGGTCAAACTGTTCCATTGCCCACAGCAAATGGGGAAGATCGATCCGGTTCATGGTCAGGCAGGGACACATATCTGGATTGAGCGATTCAATGTGCTGTTCAGGGTACTGCTGCTTGATTCGTTGCACGAGATTCATTTCTGTGCCAACAGCCCATTGGGTCCCTGGCTCTGCCGCACGGATGGTATCGATGATGAATTTTGTGGAGCCCGCGCAATCTGCGAGCTGTACGACTTCATAAGAGCATTCGGGGTGAACGATGACCCGGACGTTCTTATCACGCTCGCGAACGTTGCGAATATGATCTACTGTAAACTTTTCATGAACGGAGCAATGCCCTTTCCATAAAATAATTTTTACGGTTGCTGGGTCCTGTTCAGTCTCAAGCTGATCTGTCATTGGATTCCACACGGCCATTTCATTTAGCGGAATTCCAAGATCGTAAGCTGTATTGCGACCTAAATGCTGATCCGGCAAAAACAAAATACGTTCCTTTTGCTTCAGCGCCCACTCCAGCACTTGCTTAGCATTCGAAGAAGTCACGGTAGCCCCACCATGCCGTCCTACAAAGGCTTTGATCTCTGCTGTGGAATTTACATATGTTAACGGAATGATCGTATCTCCTACCAACTCCTGTAAATGCTTCCATGCTCGTTCTGTCTGTTCCACATTCGCCATATCTGCCATCGAGCAACCTGCACGCATATCCGGCAGGACAACAGTCTGTCGATCGGTAGTCAGCATATCCGCTGTCTCCGCCATAAAATGTACCCCACAAAATACAATGAACTCCGCTTCCTGATTTTGTGCAGCCATTTGAGCAAGCTGTAGAGAATCTCCTGTTATATCAGCAAACTGAATAACCTCGTCCTTCTGATAGTGGTGGCCCGGTATAAGCAGCTTGGGTCCCCATTTTTGTTTCAGTTCGGCCACTCGCTGCTCCATTTCAGCAACCGTCAGTGTCTTATAATGCTCTGGCATAAGCCCTCGATTTCCTTGTAAAACGTCAAGCATAGACATTAGAATCCCTCCATATCGATGCGGCTGATCGTTCCGCTCTCAGCGAACAGATAACCGCTTTGTGTACATTCATATTTACAAGTGTCTTGACACTTATATTTACACATGCCTACAATAATCTCAAGAGTTTTTGAATGGAATTATTTTTAAGCAGGGAGGATTTGGTGTGATTTATCTCGACTATGCCGCTTCTACACCTATGTGTGGTGAAGCTTTAAATATGTTTAACGTATTAAATAAGGAAATGTTCGGAAATGCCAGCAGCCTTCATGATGCGGGCGGTCAAGCAGCCTACACGCTGGATTACAGCAGGCAACGAATAGCAAATATGATTGGCGGGCAAAAGGAAGGCATCTATTTTACGACAGGGGGAACAGAATCCAATATGCTGATTGTGCAATCGATCCTGAACGGGTTGCCGCAGCATAAAAAGCATTGGATCATGAGCGCTTTGGAACATCACTCGATGTACAACCTTGCCACTTTGCTGGAACGTCAGGGCTATGAGCTGACCATTGTGCAACCGGATCGGGAAGGACGAGTGACTCGTGAAGCTCTTTTACCTCACCTGAGAGAAAACACCGGACTTGTATCCGTACAACACGCCAATTCGGAAACGGGATTGGTTCAGGACCTTGCTGCCTTATCTCCCCTGCTACGCGAACGGGGTATTTTGCTGCATAGTGATGCGGTACAGACATTTGGGAATATTCTCGTAGATGTAGAAGCCATGGGAGTAGATGCACTCTCTGTATCGAGCCATAAAGTGTATGGCCCCAAAGGCGTCGGAGCTGCATATCTCAAACCCGGAACTCCTTGGCGTCCCGTGTACCCTGATACAATACATGAAAACGGATTTCGTCCTGGAACGGTTAATGTTCCCGGGATTGCAGCCTTTGTCGCGGCGGCAGAAATGATGACCGAACAGATGGAGTCGCATCAGGAGCGATATGCTTCCCTGAGAAGACACTTTATTACGAAAATTCAGGAAAGATCCATTCCGTTACGTTGGGTAGTACAGGAAAGCGGGAATAAAGCAGTGCTTCATCATATAGTAGGATGTTTTTTTCACGGTTACGAGGGACAATATGTTATGCTGGAATGTAATCGCAGCGGTGTCTGTATATCAACTGGAAGCGCATGTGCTGCCGGACACCACGATCCTTCGCCTGCCTTACAGGCGCTTGGAGCATCCGGCCGTGAAGCGTTACAATTTATCCGTGTTTCTTTCGGAAGAACGACCACCATCGAGGAATTGAATGTATTGGTAGATATTTTGACAGACCTGACGCATCGAAAAGAAAGGAGCTTATCCCGTTGACTGAATCTTTAAAACGGTCAGGTACGGATCGCCGCGAACAGCTACTATTGTGGCTCAAGAGCGAATCACCACTGACCGGGAGCGAACTGGCGCGCAGATCCTCCGTCTCCCGACAAGTAATTGTACAGGATATTTCCCTGTTAAAAGCAAGCCAAGAGCCTATCCTTGCAACGAGTCAAGGATACATTTATATGGAGCCTGCGGGTCAGGCAACTCCCTTAGCCTCACGTATTATTGTGTGTAAACATCGACCTGAACAGACAGAAGAGGAACTAAAGCTGATTGTGGACTACGGTGTAAGTGTGCAGGATGTTATTGTTGAGCATCCGGTATACGGGGATCTGACTGCTCCGATACGGGTTGGAACTCGCAAGGAAGTGGACGATTTTATCCGTAAAATCAGCTTCACCCAGGCCACTTATTTGTCCCAGCTGACGGGAGGCATCCACCTGCACACCTTGAATGCCTCGGATGAAGATAAAATTAATGATGCCTGCGCTGCATTGGAGCAAGCAGGCTTCCTAATGACGGACTAACTTAGTGCACTTAGCGGAGTAAAGAAAATCCTGTCCAGTGTATGTGGAGTGCAACTGTGCTCCACATGGACGGTATGTAAGCAGCGAGAAATAAAAAAATCCCGGCCCCCTCATATAAGGGAATCGGGAATGAACTATGTGAGCTTAATTTCAAGCAGCTCATATTTAATTACAGCCATGGGTGCATCCACATGAATGATACTGCCCACTTCTTTTCCCAAAAGTGCCTTGCCTAAAGGACTCTCATAGGAAATTTTGTTATCAAGAACATCCGCCTCAGCAGGACTTACAATTTTGTATTCCATCTTTTCTGAAAATTCGATGTCATTCAAAATGACAGTCGATCCAATACTAACGGTTCTAAGGTCTAAATTACTCTCATCCACGACCCGGGCTTTGGTCAGCATCTTCTCCAATATGAGAATGCGGGTTTCCATAAACGCTTGGTCGTCCTTGGCTGAGTGATACTCACTATTTTCTTTCAAATCGCCGTAGCTGATAGCCAACTTAAGGCGTTCGGCTAGCTCCTTGCGTTTTACGGTCTTCAGTTCCTTTAGCTCATCCTCCAGCTTGGCCAATCCCTCTTTAGTTAACAATACTTCTTCATTCGACATATTTTATCTACAACTCCTATTTCAGCATTTTGCTTAATTCCAATTCAACGCTCAAAAATACAATAAACGAACTAAACCGTTTTAGTCTAAACATTGCTGATTGAAAACGCTCTGGGATTTATGCAATTGATCATTTGGCTTGCTTTATTGTAGTTTACTCTAAATCGGACCAACATGCGAAATAAATTACTGGATAACAGTAGCCAACTGCCTTCAGCCAGGGTGATTCTTATAGTAACCAATGCTCTCTTATTCGCATATCGTATGATCATAACGTATTTTGATGAGCACTGTAGTGCCGCTGTCCTTGTCCCGAATTTTCATAAAAACCAGGCAAGAACAGTATATGGCGGGAGGAAGATTCAATGGCTTCCTTAGGAAAGAACGGCAATGGGAATGGCAATGGAAACGGGAATCGTAAATCCAAATCCCCACCTAACGGTCAAAAGAAAAATGGATTAAACAGTAATTCGGCTATCTTTTCCGCGCTTCAAGGGAAAAATGTGGAGGTCCTCGTGGCAGCCCTCCTACTAACAGGAAAACTAAACGTCGATTCCGTGACTTTATACAGACAAGCAACATTGTTTTTAGGACTCACAGGAAAATACAAAACACTAGCATCCACTCCATCCAATGTCGATAATATGGTGAAATTTTTAAATGATAACGGGAATATGACACTGGACCAGGTGATACAAGCCTTTTCACAGAAAATAAATAATTAACAAGTGGCGAAAGGAGACTTATGTGGTGAGTGAGTTTGATGGAGAATATTTTGCAGAGGTTGTCATTATTGTGATTCTAGTTGCCATGTTCTTCTATGGCTCCTCAGATATAGAGGGACTTTCCGCTTCGCCAACCCAATCCTAAAATGATAATTCCCGCTTCGTAAAAAATAAAAAAGCATCTATAGACTCTCACGAGGTCAATAGATGCTCTTACTTTTTAACGGCCCATCATTTCTACTTCATGGCCCTTTACTTCTACACTTATCGTTTGACTAGAAACTTCTCCTGAAGCATTGACTAACTCGGCCCGGTACTCATATGTACCCGGCTTTTGATTTTGGATGCTGGTCACTGCACTTTGGGCCTGCGGACTTTGGCTCAGCAGATCCTGCGCGTCGATCAGCTTTCCGTTTTCATACAAGTTGTATTTCGTCGCATTTGTGCCCCACCACATGTTCATAGCAAGAGTATAGGCACCATCACCATCCCAATTGTCATGAGACAGCACTGGAATGCCAGGAGAAGCATCGGTCACTTCGACAGTTAACGGGTCGCTGGTCGTTTTACCAGAAGCGTTGATCAGTTCTGCAGTATACGTGTAGGTACCGTTGGTCTTACCTGTAACAGGAATGACTGCATGCTGTGCTCCAGGAGAAGCCGCTTGCAACGATTGAGTGCCAATCAGCTTGTCATTTTCGTACAACTTGAGTTCATCACCATTCGTACCCCACCACAGATCCATAGTGATGTTGTAATTGCCATCCTTCAGCCCAGTGTCCTGCCCGTTATCATGCGACAGCACAGGTTTACTCGGCACTTCACCTACACCAGTCTTTTCGACTCTAACAGTTACAGGATTGGATACGACCGTTTTACCATCCAAGGTAACGCTGGCTGTAATCTCCGCGCTCCCCTCTTTTAGGGCCTTAAGTTCTCCATACGTATCCAGCGAAACGGATTCATGACTGCTGACATACTGAACAGAAGCGCGGTTTAAATCTGCTTCGCTGCCATCTGTCAGCGTACCCTTGAGATGTGTCACTGCCGTATCCCCAATGTTGAGGGTCGTTTGATCCAGTGAAAGCTCTACTTCTTGCAACTCTGCACCTGCCTGAGCTGAAAAATCATCCAGTCCACGCGGTTTCAACTGATAATTCCCTTTGAAAATCGCCGAAATTCCCTTCAGCTTCACTTGCTGTCCTTCTTGATACGGAAAAGATGTCCGTGTTAAGCCTGTACGTGCATCGACACGCACATGGTGACTTACTTCACCTGATACTGCATCAAATTCAAACGAACCTACGGGAGTCGCGTCTATCACATTACGAATCATTGCCGTAGGAAGCTCAACCAACTGTCCTTGGCTCGCATCACTGAGTTGGGTGACTTGTACAGCTTCTGGAAGTTGTCCTTCTCCCGTTTTTTCAATTGCCACTGGATCGGTTAACTCTAGCTCACTATTAAACAGTGCCAAGCTTGCTGTAAGCTTTACTCGATCCCCTTGGTGAAAGCCGCTTTGGTTCTGATATACATAAATACCGCCACTTTCATCCTGCATGTAAAAGGCTTGACCACCGAATACACCTGGTTCTGTCGTCACAACACCCTCTAAGGTCACGACTTTACCAGCCGGGAGACTCCGTGCTTCTGCGACACTGATACGAGCTGGAACCGTATTGCCTTCCTCAGGCAACGGCTGGGCCGGGACATCAGACAACACGACGGATTGAGTCAGCAGATTGCTGCCGTTTTGCCTCAGTCTAAGATTAGCTGAACCACTGGTTCCCGGCTTGATTCGCACCGTCAAGTCCTTATAGGCATGCCCTTTGCCGTTGGACTCCAGACTAAATGTTCCGCTATAGCCGTAAGAGGTTGGCCAGCTTCCATCCGGATTTTGAATCTGGGCTACTTGATTGCCGCCCTCTATATAAATACCTGTGCTGAATCCGCTAATCGTACTATTGGGAGCCAGCTGATCGGCAGTAACTCGAATTTGAAAAGGCTGTGCATTGGGCAGCTGCTCTTGACGAACGATGTTGTACACAGGCTGCGCACTGGCTGTAGGTCCGCCATAGGACCCTGCTTTGAAGGTTCGCTGATCCCACCATTTGTAGCCAGCTGCGGGAGCGGACCAAGGCTCGGCTTGTGGTTCCGTGGAAGCCTGTGGCTCTTCAAAAGGCAGTAATGCCGTCGGCTGGTCCAGCTGTAAGCTTTTCACTTCCGTCAGGCTGGTATACTCCTCCTTCTTGGACAACCAGTCTACGATATTGACCAGTAACTCGGCGTCATCCTGCTCCTTAAAGCCGTCATAGGTTGTCTTCTTGGTTCCTGTCTCTTCGCGCAAATATTTTGGCGTTGCATCTTCGACAGGAGACGAGTCCCCAATGAAAGCAGCTTTGCCTAGTCCTACTTTCGATACAACTGCATAAGGTCCTTCCGGAATGCCGCCTCCATTATACACGCCCTGATCTACCGCGTTGCCCCAAGCCTGATTGGTTTTAGGTAGATATACGATTCCCTTGGCTTTCGCTGGGTCGATAATTGCGAGTGTTGATCCTGCATGCATTGCCACATTACTCACTCCAGCTGTAATGCCGAACGCCTGTGCTGGCTCGACAATCTGATTGGCCGTGATATCGCCTAATGCATTGTAGCGAAAGCGCACACCAAACTGGCTGCCCAGCCAATCTGAGCTGACTACGCCCTGCATTGCTGCCGAGCTTTTTTCTTCCGCACTCATTCCCTTCGCAGGGTCTTCCCATGCACCACGACGATAGCCATTAATGCTCTCCGATCCGTCCCAGCGATTCTTGTTGCGGTCCGCGTTATAATGATCTCCAATGAAAAAAATACTATTGCCTGCTTTTACATACTGCTCCATTGCAGCCTGTTCGCTCTGTTTAAAAGGAATATTCGGCTCTGCTGTAACAAATACATCATAATTCTTTAGATCATTGTAAGTAATGGGCGTAGATTGGCGAAGCTCGTGTACATCATAGCCATTGCTCGCGAGGGCTTGGCCGAAGTCTGAAAATCCACCATCAATCACCCAATCTGCTGCGCCAGCTGTCTGTCCATGAGTATTATCAAACAGCACTTTTTTACCAGCGTTCTCATTGACCACTTTCGCTGCAATGAAGGGGGCTGGGTCCGCCGGACCTTCTGCCCGTACCGGTTGCATGCTGCCCGCAACACCAGCATGCAACGATAAAGTGAAAACCATAGCAGTTGCATATTTGAAGCTACGGGATGTAAAACGACGAAAGATTCCCATTCTTTCCCTCCTGTTTGTTGGTTTAAAGCCCTTCTGGGGGGCATCAGATACAAATTTTAGCATTCATTTATGTTCGAATATGCATTGTTTTGTAAATCTTTAGGAATAATGGATAGGAAGGAAATTCCAATAAAAAAGATACACTGTATGCAGCAATGTGAGCACCGCAAATAGGATTTTCCCGGCAGCCCGGGTTCTTCTTTCCCCTGTAATCAGCTTTGCGCCATTCACGATCAATACCCACACGGCAATGAGTGCTGAAATGAGTGGCAGTGTGCAAATTCCCCAGATATACCACGCGGAATAGCCATACACGATCTGATTGTTACCATAGACGACCTGCACTCCGAGAAAAATCGTGTTTAGTGACGCAATGAATGCAAGGTTGGACGAAATGTGATTATTCGTTTTACGGATAGCTTTGATCACATATCTTACGATCCAAATTAGCAAGGTTGTGATGAAAAATAAGGAGGCGGCTGCATAGCTGACAAGCAGAGTCCAGGTGCGGTGCCAAAGTGTCGTTTGCTTCATGGTTTTACTATCCGGGGCAACCATCATCCACGTACCGTTTTCCTGATACAGCAAAATTTTAAGCTGGCCCTCCTTTTCCACAAACAATCCATCGCCTGCTGCTTGAAAAACTTTGTCTGTTGCTTCATTCTCATTTGGGTATTTTCCTTTAACAATTAACGTATGATCATCTTGAATTCGCACGGTGTATGTAATGTTTCCCAGTATTCGAATCCATTTTCCCCACCCATGAACAGGATTAGAATCCACCTGATATACACCCTCAATCTCTGGCGAAAGCTTCACTTGCGTGGTAGAACGAGCCAGTGACTGAGAAGCGGCCTGCGGATTTGCGGGCAGCATTTGGGCTATCGCATCGATGACTTTTCCATGAAGCAGAGTGTCCGTGTCAGCTGAATTAATGATCACAAAAATGCCGATCTTTTGTGACGGAATCAGTACCATTTCGGAAATAAAATCATCAATTTCCCCGGTAGCCCACAGCATAGGTACTCCTGTCTCCAAATGACCACGAAAAAATCCGTAGCCCACGCCATCCAGGCGTGCATCGACTGCAAATTGCTGCGCATGCATCACTTTTACCGTATGTGGTTGGAGCACCACTTTGCCCTCATACTTGCCTTGGTTTAAATGAGTGATCAAGTAATGGGAAAACTCGTTGGGTGTGACGTTCAACGCTCCTGCTCCGGGCAGATTGATATACGACAAAGGCTGTTTCAAATACGCTCCATCCTTCCACTGATACGACTGGGCCTGTGCAGGATGATTTAACGGCAATTCCAGTGTCGCGCTGGGCATATTCATCGGCTGGAACAGATGTGTACGAAGGTAATCATTCAGTCCCTGACCGCTTACTTGCTCCACGATATTACCGATCAGACCGAAGGCGACATTACTGTATTCATACTGAATTCCAGGTTTGCGGATAGGTGGCTGATTTTGAAAATACGTGCTGAGATACTGTTCTGTGGGTAAAACGCCTGCCCGAGTCGAGCTGTTAATGTCGTACAGCGCTTCATCCAATCCTGAGGTATGTGTCAAAAGCTGATGCAAATTGAAAGGCTGATTCTGGTATTGCGTAGCTTTATAGCTGTGGAGATAGTTATTCACGTCTTCATTCAAATCAAGCTTGTTTTGCTCAACCAGCTGCATCGTGGCGCTTGCACTAAATGATTTGGTTAGAGAGCCGACACGAACAATGGTCTTTGCTGGATCGAATGCCATTTTCCGCTCCAGATCTGCATATCCGTAGCCTTTACTAAAAAGAATTTGGGTTCCCTGAGTCACGACGACCGCAGCCCCCGGAATATGCAATTTTTCCAATTTTGTAACCATGATATCGTCCACTTTTTTTTCCAATGAATTAGGTGTTATGCTGTCTATTGCCCATGCCGGAGCAATGAGCAGGTTCCAGAGAAACAACGCTGCTAAAAATGCGGATAGGTAGCAAATGCCTTTATTCTTCATATTGAAGTACCATCCTTACGTATGAAGTTGATTTAATGATTTGAACCGTGCGGTGATTGCATAGCGAGCAGATATTTATACTCCGTATGGAAGCCATCAGCATGGCGCTATGGAATCATCGCACTTCCCATCGCGGGAGTGCACATAATAAAGCGAATCCTGATCGAGTCGTGTAAGCAGACGGCATCTTACCTGTCGATCAGGATTCATGTGTTACAGATTAAAAAATTAGTGATTCAGTTCTTAAAATCATCAACCGTAGATTTTCAAGATTTATGATGTGCTAAATCTTGTGTCATGTCTTTGTCCGTGTTCCGAGTTATCTTTTGTATTGCGGCACGAATACTTTTTACATTTTTCTCGATAAATCCGGGTTCCAGTAGTTCATAATGATTACCAATCAAGCTATGCTCTTCATAGCTACCTTGTGTAGCGTCTTTCCATAAAAGTCGATTATCTCCTGTACCCCTCACCGTTTCCGATCCAACGGCGACAAAGCCGTGAATATTCGCCTGAACGCTCTCTGTATTCACAAGCTGGTTGCCATACACCGCGTAAGCGATCATTTTACGTTGGTACGTTTCATTCAACAGCTCACGGTAGGAGTCGGGAACCTGTTCCAGCATGTCATGAATTTCATGCTCTGTTTCTTCAGCTGTGAAGGGCAGGGCTTCCGCCCTTTTGACCGAATCGAGCATAAAAATATCTGATACGGTATGACCTTGACGTTCCAGTGTGTCAGCAACCTTATGCGCCAGATTACCACCTATGGAATAACCAAGCAGTACATACGGACCTTGCGCTTGCGTGCTGACGATCAAATCAACGTAACGTGCCAGCATGGCCTGCTCATCGGCAGCATCATCCACGAACTCCAATCCATACACGACTGCGTCCTGATCCAGTTGTTTGGCCAGCTCCGCGAACGACAGCCCGTATCCAAGCATAGGAGGAAAGCAGAAGATGGAGATCGGACCGTGTTCATTCAACCGTATGATTGGACTATCGGCCTTGTATTCCAGATCCGCTTTCAATAATGTGAGCGCCTGCTCTTCTATAGTCGGGAAGTCCATAACACTACGGATGGGGAGCTCAATGTCTGTGGCAAGGTGAACTTTGCGTATAAGCTCCAGTACTTTCAAGGAATGTCCACCCAACGTGAAAAAGTCATCATGGATACCCACTTGTGGAATTTCAAGCACTTCCTGCCAAATGGATGCCAGCAACTGCTCCACATCGGTTCGCGGGGCGACATATTCTATACCCGTGTGCAGCCCTTTGTCCGGCACAGGTAAAGCTTTGCGATCGATTTTGCCGTTTGTCGTCAGCGGAAGCCGATCCAGTTGTACAAATGCGGATGGAATCATATAGCTCGGCAGACTGGCCGACATCGCAGCTCGAATCTCACGGACGGTCAGCTGTTCATCGGCAGTGAAGTAAGCACATAATTGCTGTTGACCCGTTCCATCCCGCAAAGCGATAACGACGCTATCCCGCACGGACGGTACACTTGCCAGCCGCGCCTCCACTTCGCCCAGCTCAATCCGGTAACCGCGAATTTTAACCTGTTGATCAATCCGTCCGGCGTATTCCAATATGCCGTCTTCACGCCAGCGAACAAGATCTCCTGTACAGTACAGGCGATCTCCGTCCACCCACGGGTTAGCAAGAAATCTCTCAGCCGTCAGCTCAGGACGATTTAAATAACCACGTGCAACTCCGTCTCCGCCGACAACCAGCTCACCCCAGGCTCCGACCGGTTGCAGGTTAAATGACGAATCCACAACATACGCCGTCGAATTGCAGATGGGACGTCCGATCGGCACAGAATCCAGCTGTTCTTCCGTAATGTGATACGTCGTCGAAAAGGTTGTATTTTCCGTTGGTCCATAGCCGTTAATGATGTTCATGTCCGGATTATCACGCAGAACCCGGTTAATATGGGGTGCAGACAAAACATCACCACCAACCAGCAAATACTTCACATCGCCGAAAAGTTTACTATCCTGCTGTGAAAGCTGATTAAATAACGGTGTGGTCAGCCACATCATGGTGATGCTATGATCCCGTATCGTCTCTTTAAGCTTGGCCGCGTCCAATAGATCATCCTTATGCACAAGAACAAGCTGACCGCCGTTCAGCAGCGCGCCCCAAATTTCAAACGTAGATACATCAAATACAAACGCGCAAGTCTGCAGCATTCGAGTCGATTCATCAAATGGCACATAATCGGTATTGCGGACAAGGCGCACGACACTTTGATGCTCAACAACGACACCCTTAGGCTTACCTGTTGAGCCTGAGGTATAAATAACATAAGCAGCATGATTACCCGCTCCATCTATACCCAGATTGGAAGCATCTGCACTGTAGGACGTATCCTCATTCAGATTAACAATCTGTCCGTCAAAATAGCAACGATCCAGCAAATCTTGTTGAGCCAGCAGCAGTTTGGCTCCCGAGTCCTCCAGCATATAACGGATACGGTCCTCCGGATATTGTGGATCTACCGGCACATACGCGCCACCAGCCTTCAAAATAGCGAGTGTTCCCGTAATCATATCCAGCGAGCGCTCCGTCAAAATGCCAACAGGTTCATCGGGTTTCACCCCTGCATCACACAGCGTATGCGCTAATCGGTTGGCTGTCTCATTGAGCTCCCGGTAGGTCAATGATTGATGACCCAAAGCGACGGCAATATGATCCGGCGTACGCTCTGCCTGCTCCTCAAACAATTTTTGGATCGTGTGATTGCTTGGATATGCAGAGGCAGTGTTATTAAACTCTCCTGTAATTTGTTGTTTTTCCGCCGCTGTAACCAGTTCCAGCTCTTCTATGCAAACATTCGGGTTAAGCAAAACTTGCTCCAACAGATTCACAAAATGTCCATGCAGACGCTTAATGCCTGTTTGATCATAACTTAACGCATTATACATAAAACGAATCTTGATGCATTCTCCTGGCATAACGACTAAGCTCAGATCATAGTTAGTCTGCTCTGCAGCCACCACGTTGGAAATCGGGAATAGTTCCTGCCCGTCACTTCCCAGTTCTTCGACCTGCTCATCTACCGGATAATTTTCAAATACCATAATATGGTTAATTAAATCCTGTTTCTGATCGGTCAATGCCTGAATCTCAAACAGTGGATACGTATCATACGCATGAGAAGCCAGAGCCTGCTCCTGCGTTTTCTTCATAACTTCTGCAAAAGATTCCCCTGCCTCACTAAGGATGCGAACAGGAATGGTATTAATGAACAAGCCGATAATATCCTCTACCCCGATAATATCCGATGGACGGCCTGAGACGACACTGCCAAATACGACGTCACTGTGGTTGTTATATTTTTGCAGTAAAATCCCCCATGCGGTTTGTAGTAACGTATTCATGGTCACTTGATATCGCTTAGCCGTCTCCTCCACCCGGAGGGTCAACTCACGTTCCAAAACCGTCACCCAATCACTAGCCGTGTTGCCTCCACTCTTGCGACCGGATTTTACAGCTGGTAATGCTGTTTGCTGCTCATATCCGGATAAATAGCTGCTCCAGTAGTCGGTTGCCGCCTTGCGATCCTGTGCTTCGAGCCATTCAATAAAGCGGCTGTACGGCACTGCGGGTGCCAGCTCTGGTACTCTGCCCTCCTGAAGTGCTGCATAGCTTTCAAACACTTCTTTATTTATAAGGGACAGACACCAGCCGTCCATGACGATATGATGGAAGCTCCATACAAAATGATAGCTGTCTTCTCCGGTACGTAAAATCGCTACACGCAGCAGAACATCCCTACGCAGATCAAAACCTCGTGCTTTATCTTGTAGCTTGAAATTTTCCACCCGGGTATCTATTTCATCCTTCTCCAGATGGTGTAAATCTTCATATTGAAAGCCGCAATCCTGATTTCGATACACCACCTGCAATGGTTCCGTATCTCTGCCAAAATAAAAATGTGTACGCAGCGCCTCATGTCGCCGAACCAGAATATTCAGGCTTTCTGCAAAAGCCCGAATGTCCATCTGACCTCGCATATCATAAGAAACCTGCTCAAAATACGCGTCATTCGCGGCTGCTTGACTATCTAGCTGGCTGTGAAACAGCATCCCTTTCTGCATCGGGGTCAGTGCATATACATTGTCGATCTCACCTGCAGCACCCATTTCAGATAAGAGGCTGTCCAAACCCTCCACACTCATTCCTTTATAGGAAATATCACTCGGGGTCAGCTCCGGGTGTTCTTTATGGATGCAATGCACCAAAATTTCACGCAGGCTCGATTCCAGTAATTTCGCCAATCGCTCGATCGTCTCCGGTCTATAGCTGGTACGGCTATAGCTAATCGTCAGACCCAGTTGGCCTCCCGAAATGATGCCACCAAAATCCAGCGTATACGTTCGAGCCATGGTCGGGCTCAGCGGCATCCCACCCTCATATGAGGAAGATTGCAAGTCGTTCCCTTTCATATCCTGATCGAACTGTCCCAAATAGTTAAAGCTGATTTCGGGATCTGTCGTAAATATAGCTGAAGATGCCTCCGGTGCCTGTGTCTGATGATCGGCTAAGTATTTCAGTACACCGTAGCCAATCCCTTTTTGCGGGATGCCGCGCAGTCCTTCCTTCACCCGCTTAATCCGTTGCGAAAGTGCCAGTTCTTCCGGCATATCGAGCAAAACAGGATATTGGCTTGTAAACCACCCTATCGTCCGGGTAATGTCCACCTCTGGTAAAATGGCTTCACGTCCATGTCCCTCTAGATTTATCAGGAACCGATCATTTCCACTCCATGCTTGCAATGCCATTCCTACTGCCGTCAACAACAGGTCATTAATTTCTGTACGGTAGGCACGATTGGCCTGTTTGAGCAGCTGCTCTGTCTCTGCGTGTGTCCACAAAGCAGTAACCGACTCACTATCGCCAATCAATGGCTTTTCGTGCTCGTTATACCCGTAATCCTGCGGCAAAGGGGCTAGTTCCGCTTGTGCAAGTTTCCCCCAATACGCACGCTCACGTTCCATAGCTGGACTGTTGGCATAAGCGTGCAGCTGCTCGGCCCACGTTTGGAACGAATCTGTTTTATGAGGCAGCTGAATCACCTGTTCACCCTTGGAAGCTTGATCATAGGCAGTCGCCAAATCCTCGAATAAAATGCGCCAAGATACCCCGTCCACCGCCAAATGATGAATCACGACCAGCAGATGATCTCCATCCGGGCAACGGAACAGCCCCAGTCTCATCAGCGGACCTTCACTTAGAGAAATACCAGATTGAATTTCATTGCACTTCGCTTCAATTATCTTCGCCAAATCTTGCTGGTTTACATCGCTGTCATTATAGTCAAAGCATTCCAGATGGTACGGTTCGCCTTCCGCTACACTGCGGTTCCATGCTGTACATCCGTTCTCCGACAAACTAAAAACCATACGCAATGCATCATGGTGTGATGTAATCTGATGGAGCGCCCGCCGTAGTGCCTGTTCGTCATAGCCTTCCTGCCGATAGAGCATGACAGATTGGTTAAAATAGTGTGGTTCTCCCGTTGGTTGTTCAAAAAACCAGCGCTGAATCGGTGTAAGCACTACATTTCCTGTAACCTCGCCCTGCTCGGCTATTCGGTTAACAGGCTGAATACATGTGCTTAGTCCTGCAATTGTCGGGTATTTGAACAAGTCCTTCATTTCCAGCTTGTATCCAGCCTGAAACAAGCGGGACGATACTTGGATGGCCTTGATGGAGTCACCACCCAAATGGAAAAAGTTATCCTGTATTCCGACTTTCGGGATACCAAGAATGGCTCCCCAAGCTGTAGCCAGTGCCTGTTGGACATCCGTCTCGGGTGCCACATAGTCCATACCTGTATCGAGATTGTGCTCAGGTGCGGGCAGTGCCCTGCGGTCTACTTTGCCATTCAGCGTCAAAGGCAGTCTGGAGAGCTGCACAAAGTAGGACGGCACCATATAGCCAGGCAGATCCTGCGACAAAATGTTACGTAAGTCGCTGGCGCTCAGTTCGCTATCTGTTACAAAATAGGCACATAGCTGTTTTTGTCCGTGATCGTCCTGCCGCACGGTAACAACTGATTCCTTCACACCTGGAATCGTGGACAAACGGGTTTCAATTTCACCCAGTTCAATGCGGTAGCCGCGAATTTTGACCTGTTCATCCATTCTTCCCTTGTACTCCAGTACACCATCAGCACGCCAACGCACTAAGTCCCCTGTACGATAGCAATATTCTCCAGACCGGAATGGACTTTCAATAAATTTTTCCGCCGTAAGCTCGGGCCGATTCAGATATCCACGCCCAACACCATCACCACCGACGATCAGTTCCCCCCAGGCCCCGATAGGTTGCAGCTTCAACGAACGATTGACCACATAAGCGGTCGAGTGATCAATTGGACGTCCAATGGGAATAGCCTGGGTTTGCGGTTCTGTAATGTCATAGATGGTGGAAAAGGTGGTGTTCTCAGTCGGCCCATAAATATTGGCTAGGCGAAGCTGCGAGTACTCCTTCAACACACGATTGACGTGCGGTACAGACAACACATCACCACCCACGAGCAACTCCTTCAAGGACGCAAACACTCCGATTTCTTGCTGCGAATATTGATTGAATAAAGCCGTGGTCATGAACATCGTGTTAACACGATACTTGTCAATTGCCTGTTTGAGCTTGGAGGCATCCAGAATAGTGTCATGACTTACCACATACAGTTGTCCCCCGTTCAGCAGCGTTCCCCAGATTTCAAATGTGGAGGCATCGAACACAACTGCGCCCAATTGCAGCATACGTGTATTTTCATCAAGCGTGGCATAGCTTTTGTTTTTCACTAGGCGCACGACATTACGGTGCTCAATCATCACGCCCTTCGGCTTGCCTGTCGTACCAGAGGTGTAGATCACATACGCAAGATCCGAGGAAGATCCCCCTGTTGTAATCGGAAGTGTTCCATCCGTATGAGCGTCAAATTCAGATTTGGTACTCCATCGTTGTTCATCACTCAAATCGATGACCGGAATGCCTGGTTCAAAAGGCATCTGCTCACGTCGTTGTAACAGTAACAGCCCCGCACCGGAATCCTCCAGTAAATAACGGATACGCTCTTCAGGATAATCAGGATCAATGGGAACGTAAGCCCCTCCGACCTTCAAAATCGCCAGCATACCGACGACCATTTCAATGGAGCGTTCAGCCATAATTGCTACTCGCTGTGTCTCTGGCTCGGACCCGCGCCGTATCCCATGGGAAGCGAGAATGCGTGCCAGACGGTCGGCACGTTCATTCAGCTCACGGTAGGTAAGCTGCATGTCCGCAAAGGTGATGGCCAGCCGATCAGGTGATTGTGCTACCTGTTCCTCGAACAGCACATGCAGTGCTTGATCTCGTGGATACGGATAGTCTGCTACCGTATCATTGAATCTCTGCACAAGCAGCTCTTTTTCTTGGGCCGAAACCATTTCTATAGCCGAAAGAGCGATATCCGGCTGTTGAGTAACCGCATTGATAAGCTGCTGCAAATGTTCAGTCAGTCGTTCAATGGTTTCTCGTTTGTACAGCCGAGTTCCGTATTGAAGAGCACAGGAAATTTGTTCTCCATCCTCCACTGCGAACAGACTCAAATCAAATTTGGCCGTCGTTTGCTCACTTGGATAAGATGCCAATTGCAGCCCCGCCAGCTGCTGCTCTTTTTGCTCTATGTTTTGTAGTGCAAACATGGTATCAAATAACGGATTACGGCTTAAATCTCGATCCACGCTTAGCTTCTCCACTAGCTCTTCAAACGGATAATCCTGATGTTCAAAAGCCTTTAACGCGTTTTCCTTGACCTCCAACACATAATCGCGGAACGTTTTCCCGCCTTCTGGATAATTACGGATTGCCAGTGTATTCACGAACATCCCGATCAGACTGCCAAGATCCGCATGGGGCCGCCCTGCAATTGGCGAACCGACAATAATATCCTCCTGCCCGCTATAGTGGCTAAGCAAAGCCGAATAGGCTGCCAACAGCACCATATATAATGTCGATTCCGTCTGCACCGCAATGCTTTTTAAGCCTGCGCTTTGTCGTTGGTCAAGCGTAAATTCCAGCACATCTCCTTCAAAGCTTCTCACCGCTGGCCGTGGATAATCAGTCGGTAGATCAAGCACTGGTAGCTCTCCTGCGAAGGTATTGAGCCAGTAGTTTTCCTGTTCCCGGTAGCGTTCACTTTGCTGCTGCTTCTGTTGCCAAGCGGCGTAGTCTTTATACTGAATGCGTAACGAGGGCAGCGTGTCGCCTGCATATAAATGAATGAAGTCCTGAATTAGTACATTTATAGAGGTGCCGTCCGAAATGATATGATGCATATCCATGAGCAAAATATGATGCTCTGGGTCTGTTTCAATCAAACCAACTCGGAATAACGGAGCCTGCCCCAGATCGAATGGTTGGACAAAGTTACGTACCAGCTCATCCGTTTCCTTTGGGGTAGCTCCGTGAGCATTAGTCAATTCCATGCAAAAAGGAACCTCGTCATGTACTCGCTGGACAGGTTCACCGTTCATGGTCTCAAAACTTGTGCGCAATGTTTCATGACGGTCAATAAGCTGACGGAACGCGCTATCCAGTGCCTTGTGATTAAGTGAACCGGTCAGAGTCAGGACACCAGGTATGTTATAGCTAATTCCCGCTCCATCAAGCTGATTGAGGATATACATCCGTTTTTGAGCCGAAGAGACCGCATAAAATGGCTTATTCTCCGTAACAGGGATGGATTCATAAGTGGTTTGCTCCAGTGCTTCAATAACTTGCGCCAGCTGTTCAATGGTCGGATGCTGGAACAGATCCTTTAGCTGCACATTTCTATGCAATTCTTTATAGATGAGTGATATGACATGTGTCGCCCGCAGGGAATGTCCTCCTGCCTCAAAAAAGTTATCCTTAATGCCAATGCGCTCAAGCTCAAGCACATCTTTCCAGATGCTAGCCAGTTGTGCTTGTAATTGATTTTGAGGAGGTACATATTCTGCGCCTGAGCCTACACCTCCCTCTGGCTGTGGCAACGCTCGGCGATCCACCTTGCCGTTGGGCGTCAGTGGCAATTGCTCTAGCTGTACAAAATACGACGGTACCATGTAGCCCGGCAGCTCCTGACTCAAAGCGCTACGCAGCTCACTTGTCGCTACTTCCGCATGGGTGACCACATATGCGCAGAGCAGCTTTTGCCCCTGTTCATCTTCATGTGCAATTACAACAGCTTCTCGGACTGCCTCCAGCTTCAACAGCTGTGCTTCCACCTCGCCCAGCTCGATCCGGTAGCCCCGGATTTTTACCTGCGCGTCGATCCGTCCCTTATATTCCAGCGTCCCGTCCGCATTCCAACGCACCAGGTCCCCTGTTCGATAGCAGCGTTCGCCACCACGGAACGGGCTGTCAATGAACTTTTCGGTCGTCAGTTCTGGGCGGTTGCGGTATCCGCGAGCCACCCCGTCACCGCCGACAATCAGTTCCCCCCACGCTCCAACAGGCTGGAGCTGCATCGAACCGTCCACGACATATGCCGTCGAGTTATAGATCGGGCTACCAATGGGCACAGATCCCGATTGAACGCCAGTAATGGCTTGTGTGGTAGAAAAAGTCGTATTTTCCGTCGGACCGTAGCCGTTAATAATATGTAGATTCGGATGGGCCTCCAATACCCGATTAATATGCGGTACGGACAGCACATCACCACCGACCAATAGCTCCCGCATCCCCTCAAATAGTTCCAAGTCCTGCTGGGATAGCTGATTAAAGAGTGGTGCGGTCAGCCACATCGTGGTAATGCCGTGATTGCGGACAACTTCCTTGAGCTTGGGCGCGTCCAAAATAACATCCTGACTCACCAGCACCAGCTGTCCACCGTTCAATAGCGCACCCCAAACTTCGAAGGTGGACGCGTCAAAGACAACAGACCCGGTCTGCAAAATGCGTGTGTCGGCATTCAAGCGTGCATAGTTTGTGTTTGTCACCAAACGCACGACATTACGGTGCTCCACCATAACCCCTTTGGGCTGGCCTGTAGTCCCTGAGGTGTACATAATATAGGCCAAGCGACCAGCTGCGCTCGCCTGTGGTTGTTCTTTAGCTGCATAAGTCTGCTGTATTTGTTCTGGTTCTGCTTGTTCTGATTGCGTAGCTTTTGGTTGCATGATTTCTGGTTGTATGGTTGTCGTAGAAGCAAGTTCGGGACTGGCGGAAATGGAGTAGAACGGATCTAGGCAGTCCACGTATCCCGAATCAGTATTCGTCCCGTGCTCATTCGACAAAATGGGATCGTAACGATCAGCATCATCCGTTCCATAAATTGCGGCATCGCTAAGGTCAAGCACCATTCCCTTAAAATCAGTGGGCCGATGTTCCATTCGCTGCACGAGCAGTATGTCCGCACCGGAATCCTTCAGCAAATAGCGTACACGCTCATCCGGGTAATCAGAATCAATGGGTACATACGCTCCACCTGCTTTGAGAATTCCGAGCATACCGACAATCATCTCAATCGAGCGTTCAGCTACAATGCCGACCGTCTGCTCGGTGCGGATTCCCTGCTTACGTAAAGAATGAGCCAGTCGGTTGGCCTTTTCATTCAATTCTGCATAGGTTAGGCTATCTTGCCCATACACTACCGCCACCTGCTGTGGTGTCTGCTTCGCCTGTTTCTCGAACAATTCATGAATAGACGCATGACGTGGATAATCCACATTTGTATCGTTGAAGGTATGGAGCAGCTGCTCTATTTCTTGCTCTGACAGCACTTGTGCTGTGGAAATCGCCAACTCTGGCTGCTGCAAAACAATAGTGTACAGCCGCAGAAGCTGCTCAACAAAGTGCTCAATCGTCGTCTCGCTATAACGGTCGCTACTATACTTTACGTTTAGGGAAACCGCTTCATGTTCCCATTGAAACTGGAAATCTAGTTCAGATTGTACGTGATCCAAAAAATCAGAAATATGAATATTTCGCAAGGATACTGTGGTGTGAATAAGAGGCTTTCCATCCTCATCACGTTGAATGTCAAGTAATTCAGAATAGTTCCAAAAAGGAATGTTTTGATGTTCAATAGCTTCGCCGACAGAGGTTTTGATTTGAGACAGCAAGGCTTTGAAGGTTGTGCTGGAATCCAGCGTATTTTTCAATAAAAGTAGATGGTTGATCGGCTTTGTAGCACCGTTGCTAGACTTGGCTACCGGAATGCCCAGCAGCACACGTTCCTCACCTGTGTATTTATGCAATAAGCTCTCTACTCCAGCAAGCAGGACCATAAACACGGCCCATGGAGCGCCACCTGTTATAGATGATATTCTTTGGGAAATTTCAGTTGGAAATGTGAGCGTGTACATATGGGAATTTAAACTCGTTACAGTTGTACTTCTGGACACATGGTTAGTGTATGGTAGGCAGATGGTATGATCCTCAGATTCCAGTTTATGACTCCAGTAATTTTTTTCCTTCTCAAATAAGGCTTTCAATGACATCCCTCCTGCTTCTCGGGGCCTGTTCCCCGGTTGGATGGTGCGTTGTTACGTACATGAGCGTTGTGTCAGAAAAAGAATACTTTGCAGGCAAGGGCAGTCGGACAAGCCGCCGCCCTCTGCACACGCAAAGTGAACTCATTGCATTTTAGAAAACGGATTTAAAAAACAAAGTCGATGGAATCCGGTGAGAAGCCTTCCGGCCGCTCGTCCGAGTTAACCTGAATATCGCCTAACAGCAAATCTGGATCGATTCCAATCTGGGACAGGATCGCTATCAAATCTCTGGTTAATCTCTCAATAGCGTCGGCCCCAAACAGCTTCGTGCAATATTCAAACGAACCCTTCATCTCCCCATTTTCATCACTCATAGACAAAGTCAAATCGAATTTGGAAATACGATGCTCCCGAACATACGGGCTGAAGGACAGTGTTTCAAGCTTCGCTTCCGGCGACTCTGTGTTTTCCAGTACAAACATGGTGTCGAATAACGGGTTACGGCTTGCATCCCGTGTTACATCCAGCTTTTCCACCAACTCTTCCAGTGGATAATCCTGATGCTCGAAGGCTTGCAGCGTACGATCTCTGGCTTCCTGCAAGTAGCTGTGGAACGTTTGGTTGCCCTTCGGCTGATGCCGGATGGCTAGCGTATTGACGAACATTCCGATCAGTGGCTCCAGCTCAGGCAACAAGCGGCCTGCTACCGGCGTACCGATGATCAAATCGTCCTGACCGCTGTATTTGGACAGCAGAACGGTGTAGGCGCTCAACAGCACCATGTACAGTGTACTTCCGGTTTGTGTCGCAATTCGGTGCAGTTGCTCGGATACATTCGCGTCCACTGTAAATTCATACATCGCACCTTCGAAGCTGCGAACAGCAGGTCTAGGATAAGCAATTGGCAAATTCAGTACCGGCAACTCTCCAGCTAAATGCTCCAGCCAGAAGTGTTCCCGGCGTTGGTATGATTCACGCTGCATCTCCTGCTGCTGCCACACGGCGTAGTCCTTGTACTGAATTTGCAACGGCTCCAATGCCTGTCCTTCGTACAGTTGTACCAACTCCTGCACGATATTGTTCGACGATACACCGTCTGAAATAATATGGTGCATGTCGTACATCAGGAGATGGCGCTCTGGTCCGGTTTGAATAAGACGGACACGCAGCAGTGGTGCCTGGCGAAGGTCAAAGCTGCGTACAAAGGACTCGATATAGGCATCGGCTTCGGACTCCCTGGCTTGCAGGTGCTCTACTGCAAACTCCACTTGATCGTAAATCCGCTGAACGACCTCGCCTTCCAGCATTTCAAAGGAAGTCCGCAGCGTTTCATGGCGGGCTATTAACTGACGGAACGCATCCTCCAGCCGATCGGCCTGAAGCGGTCCCTCCACGGTTAATACACCCGGCATATTGTAGCTGAGATCCCCACCTTCCAGATGGCTCAAAATGTACAGTCGTTTTTGAGCCGAGGAAACCGGGTAGTACGCCTGTTGCGCCGCCGCAGGGATCACCGTATAGGTGTCTGTCCCGTGCGTTGCGATGAGCTGGGCTTGCTGCTCAATCGTAAAGTGTTGGAACACCTCACGCAGCGTAATCCGGCTGTCCAGTTCCTGATGGATTTTGGCCACCAGCGTCGTTGCCCGCAGGGAGTGCCCACCCACGTCAAAGAATGAGTCGGTGACTCCTACGCTGGACAGCTTCAAGACATCCTGCCAGATTTGGGCTAGCTTGGCTTCCAGCGGCGTCCGCGGTGCAACATACTCCAGGCCTCCTTCGAGACGTGCTTCCGGTGCCGGCAACGCCTTGCGGTCGATTTTCCCGTTCGGTGTCAGCGGGAAACGATCCAGTTGTACCACATACGTCGGGATCATGTAATCCGGCAGCTTCGGCTGCAGCGCATTGCGCAGCTCCGGCAAACTCAGGGACGCTGAAGCTATGATATAGGCACACAGATCCTTGTGTCCATCTTCGTTTTCCCATGCTGTGACGATGGCTTTCTGAATGCCGTCCACGGTCAGCAGCTGCGCTTCCACCTCACCCAGCTCGATCCGGTACCCCCGGATTTTCACCTGGTGGTCGATCCGGCCCAAATACTCAATACTGCCGTCTGGCATCCACCGTGCCAAGTCGCCCGTGCGGTACATCCGGTTTGCGTGAGTGCTGTCCGCTGGATCGGTTGCTGCCGCATCAGCGAACGGATTCAGGACGAACTTCTCTGCCGTCAGCTCCGGCAGGTTCAGGTATCCTCGTCCGACACCTGCACCCCCGATATAAAGCTCACCTGCGATACCGATCGGCACCAGCTGTTGCTGGCTGTTCAAGATGTACACGGACTGGTTCGCTATCGGCGTTCCGATGGATACCGTATGCTCCCCTTTTTCCAGCAGTGCGTTCAGGGACTCCACATCTTCAATCGTATAAGCGGTCGCATCTACCGTCGTTTCGGTCGGACCGTACACGTTCGTAATCACCGGACGATACCCGGCCCATTTGTGTAGGAACACATGTACCAGCTGCACGGATAATGCTTCGCCACCGATCAGGTAATGCTTCACTTCCGGCGCTTCCGTCACACTGACGCTTTCGTTCAAAATATGCAGATGCGCAGGTGTGCCGTCCGACAGATCAATCCGGTGCGTGCGGTAGTAGGCGATCAAATGCTCTCCGCTCAGACTGACGTCACGGGACACCACATGCAGGGTGTGGCCTAACAGCAAGCTGGCAAAGATTTGCTTCACCGAAGCGTCAAATACAAATGCTGACAGCCATGCGACATGAAGCGGCTGTTCATAACGGCTGTATACTCGTTCCCATAAAGCATCTACCAGATTGCTGACACTGCCCTGCTCGATCATGACCCCTTTCGGCTGACCGGTTGTACCTGACGTGTAAATCATATAGGCCAGGTTGTACAGGCCGGCGACAGGGATCAGATTGCCCGCATCCTGTGCTCCCAGTTGAGCTTGAACGTCCTCGTCATCCAAGACTACAGCTCGAACTGTGGATGGCAAGCTGAGCGACAGGTTGGCAACTCTACTTGTAATCACGACCTTGGCCCCACTGTCTTGGAGCATGTAGTCGATGCGCTCCTGTGGATACATCGTATCCATCGGCACATACGCGCCTCCGGCCTTCAGTACCCCCAGAATGCTCACCAGAATATCCGCAGAACGTTCCAGCAATACGCCAACCGGTTGATCTGCTTCGACCCCTTCCGCTCGTAACACACGAGCCAATTGGTTCGCACGCTCATTTAGCTCAGTGTAGGTCAGCGCGGTGGCCCCAGACACAACGGCTATCCGCTCAGGGTTGCGCTTCGCTTGCTCTTCAAAGCGTTCGCTGAGCGAATGGCCTTGTAATGCTCCAAGCAGGCTGTGCGCATTCGGAGCATTAAACACCTTCAGAATCTGCTCGGTTTCTTCTGCCGTAATCAACTCCAGCTCACCCAGCTTCGCATCCGGGTTCGCCGCCACGGCTTCGGCCAAGCGAACAAAGTGACGCGTCATCCGTTCTACCGTTTCGCGCTCGTACAACGCAGTTGCATACTGCAATCCGAACTGGATACCTGCCTCTTCCTCTCTGGCTTCCAGCGTCAAATCAAACTTCGCTGGCGTTTGTTCCAAGCCGTATGGACGGAAGCTCAGATCTGCCAGTTGCAGTTCGCCTTCCTCGGTGGTTTGCAGGGTGAACATCGTATCGAACAGCGGATGGCGGCTCATATCCCGCTTCACATTTAGCTTTTCCACCAGTTCCTCAAATGGATAGTCCTGATGTTCATAGGCTTGCAGAGCACAAACTTTCACTTCTTCCACGTAGCTGCGGAAGGTATGTTCCGCTGTCGGATAGTTTCGCAATGCCAACGTACCGACGAACATCCCGAGGATCGGTTCCAAATCTGCATGCGGTCGTCCGGCAATCGGTGTGCCGACTACGATGTCCTCTTGCCCGCTGTATTGGTGTAAGAGCGCGGTGTACGCCGCCAGCAGCACCATATACAGCGTGGAGCCTGTGTACGCCGCCAGTTCTTTCAGCCGCTCGCTGACTTCACGTTCCAGTCCGAACACCACCGTATCGCCTGCCGTACTTCGTACCGACGGACGGGCAAAGTCTGTCGGTAGATCCAATACAGGCAGTTCACCCCGGAAGGTGTCGAGCCAGTACGCTTCCTGACGTTGCATCCACTCTTGATGGGCTTCGCTTTGCTGCCATACCGCATAATCCTTGTACTGTATACGCAATGGCGAAAGCTCTTCACCGTCGTATAAGCGGACAAATTCATCGGTCAGTACTCCCATGGACACGCCATCCGAGACGATGTGGTGCATATCGAGCATGAGTAAATGCTGCGATTCCTGCTCGGTTCCTTGTACGCCCAAATCTACCAAGCCTACCCGCAGCAGCGGAGCGGCTTTCAGATCGAACGGACGTACAAACTGCCGCACCCGTTCTTGTGCTTCCTGGCTGACCATCGTGTCCGTATCCGTGGTTGTATCCTGATCTGTATCCGTAGTCGCACCCTCTACCTGTACCTTTGTATACTCCACCTCGAACGGCACGGTGTCCTCAATCCATTGCACCGGCTCACTGTCCACCAGCTCAAAGCGGGTACGCAAAGTTGCATGGCGGGCGACCAGTTGACGGAACACGTCCTCCACTCGCTTCACGTCCAACGGACCACTCACTTGCAGCACTGACGGCATGTTGTAGTTCACATCATTCGGGTCGAACTGATGCAGCACATACAGTCGTTTTTGCGCCGAGGAAAGCGGGTAGAAGCTGCGTTCTTCCGTCACCGGAATGGACGCATACGCCACTTGATCCAGACCTTCCATGACCGTTGCCAGTTGTTCAATCGTTGGCGCTTCAAAAATACTGCGCAGTGGAAGCGGCTTGTTCAGCTCCTTGTGAATTTTCGAGGCCAGCGTCGTCGCCCGCAGCGAGTGTCCGCCAATCTCGAAGAAGTTTTCCTTCACACCGACCTGCGCCAGACCCAGCACATCCTGCCAAATTTGCGCCAGCTTCACTTCCACCCACGTCCGCGGTGCGACATAATCAGCTCCGCTTTGCAGGTTGCCTTCCGGTGTTGGCAGTGCCTTGCGGTCGATTTTACCGTTCGGTGTCAACGGCATCTGCTCCAGCTGTACCA
>RCUE01000085.1_pt1 | contig 40896 bp, 44 predicted proteins | sample 2166111 | NCBI WGS metagenome assembly RCUE01 (sample SAMN09930795, study PRJNA488358) | compost metagenome | feature: garden; material: soil; isolation source: compost soil in phenylacetonitrile-enriched culture | place: Germany: Experimental Botanical Garden Goettingen | collected 2016-01-27 | reverse complement strand
ATTACCTGTACTTCCTGATCTTAAGAACGATATAATTATATTGTTACAGAAAGCCATCAATAGAAACGGCAATGTGTTCATTGAGTATGATTAATATTTTATAAGCTTGCGCCTTTGACATAAAATGAGGACAGGCTTTTTTAAAATAGTTAGTCAATCAAATAAAGGGTACGAGTTTCTGAATACAGCAAACAACAATATCATCCATGATAAAATGGCTGTGCCTCGATAGGCTAATATAACTTGAGTAGGAGCAAGCTTAAAAGTAGCTCTACCTGTGACGCAATATTTGCTTTGAACCGTCAATAAAGAAAAGAAGCTATTGCGATTGGTCGGCTCCTTTTGCTTTAGGATTATTCTGGGGGATCTACTTATTTCCTTTTATACATAAAAAAATGATAGTATAGACCACTCCAGCAATGAGGCTTAGTAGAAACGAGATGGATAAAGTTCTGAAAATAAAAGTAGAAGTGGGTACTGTATAAAACTTAAATATACCGTTGACTGAAGAACTCATAGTTGGCCCTTTGATAAAGGAATAATATATTCCTACAAAAAAACCATAAGACAAATACTTAATTAGATTTTTCTCGAATTTACTCATCTATTAGCCTCCAATAATGTTTATGGAAAAGGATAATTTTTGTACTATGAAACCATTCAAATTAGTATAGGGAAAGCCTGGTAATTAAAAGAAATCCTTGTTAAGCTAACGAGAAACGTTAGGTCAATGACAACAGGAGCGGACACAAGATTTTATTTGTCAAGTCTTGTGTCCGCTGCTGTTCCCTTTAATAGACTGGTCCATATTTAGCTGGTGTTAAATTGGAAGAGAAGAATTATGGTTTTTTCTTGGTTTTAGGTAATACTTCGACTGCTATCTCAGCCCATTTGACAGAGCCGTACGGTGAACTACCTCCCACAAATACATCTGGACTTAGAATATTGACCAGATAAGTGCCAGGTTTTTGAATAACGACAGAACCGCTAAAGAATTTATCCTGTTTGAGGGGGATAACGGTCTTTTTTTCAACTTCAACAAAATCACCGTTCTGAAATGCTGCCACTCCAAAAGAAACTTCATTGCTTTCCAGATACGTAGCTGTCACGACTCCAGCAATTGCTATTGGGTCTCCAGCCTGTACACGGAGGTACCCCTGTGTCGGCTTGGTGAAGCGGATGTCATGCTCGTTCTCGGGATGGTTGTATCTAATAGGGACGGAGGACGGGTTTAATACTTTGCGATGCACCATAATCTTAACAGATCCTTTATCATTAGTGGTAATTTCCAACGGATTTGGACCGGGACGAAGCTCAACTGAATATTCAATCCGCCGAAATGTTTGCCCATTTATTATAATCGGCTTTCCAATGCTTTTTTCTTTTCCCTTAAACGTGCTGATGCTACCTCCAATGGAACTTGTCATGCCACCGTGCCCTGTATTTACCATAAGATAAGCATGCCCGAACTCTTTTTGTACTAATGCACTAAAAGTGATTTTTTCCTTATCCGTTGTATACGTTGGATGAAGCGCTTTAACTACTTTGTCGTTCCAGACCCAGTGCATGACTCCATTACTCCATGTATAATTTATTCCCATCTTAGGCAGAAGTGACGCTGGAATATACAATTGATCGTTTTTCATAAACGTTTTAGGGATTGGCTCATCCAGCGCTGTCATGGTTCCGTCTTCGTATCTGAAAATCTTTGCTTGGTTAGGCATCAACCGAAATGAGGAAAAAGGTACCGAGTTCTCAGTGTCAAACTCCGCCCACGTGCTGCCTGTCTTTGCATCCCACTTGGTGGTTGCCAAGTGAGCTGTTTCCAGCCATTTGAACGGGAAATACAAGTGATTATTTTTCTTCAGCAGGGGAGCGGTCTTTATGGAGACGGAATCCAGCGATAAAGAAGATTTGTTTAATTCGGCAGTCAGTTGGTGCGGAACCAGATAGAACACAGCCGCATCCTCTACTACAACGGGAAGATTGGAATTTGAATTCTCCGCATAACTCAGAGGCGCTAGAAGCAGGCCAGAAATAAGAAGGCAGGAAGATACAAGTAGAGAAACAAAAATTCGTCTCATTGAATAAACACCCAGTTTCATTTTTTTATCATATATACCAGAAAAACGAAAAAAAAGTTGCGTATATATAGTCTTTTACTCTGACCATTAGCCTTTTTGAATAACTTAGTTCTTTCATTCAACTGCTTTCTTATTTTGTTTTATGACAAGCTTTATGATACTTCGACACGACTTTTACTATAAGATAAAAAAGACTAATTTACTTTGGAGGTGTCTTTTTGGAGTTATTTCTATTTATACTTAATATTTTAGTTATTCTCCTTTCTATTGCTGGTGGAGTGCTTTTAATTGGATTAGTATACAGAGGATATGTACTGCTAGGTTTACTTATTGCTGAGAAAAAGAGTAGAATAACGGATCAATCTCAAGATCAGGCTTGACTATTAGCCCAACATCCGATGGAGGTTACATTCAATGAGAATGCCTGCTTTATAGCGGCTATGCTTGTTGCCATTGGCATATAAATCCCCCCTCAAAATGAGTGCAAAAAAGCCGCCATAGCTTTGGCGGCCGTAATTGATATGTTTATACCGATTATAAAATTGAGAAATCCAAGCGGACGTCCAAAGTCAACACGGAGTCAATGCTTCGCTTCAACTTTTTCAGCGCAGGATGAATCGAGCGTTTGCTCTTATTCGTCCCGATCATTCTCGAAAAAGCTACGCTGCATCAAAATTTTGACAGTTTGAATATCGGCCTCAAAATCTTGCGAATCCCAAAAGCAAATACAGTCATAGCGGTCCATGAGCTGCGCATATTCTGGATGTATTGATCGTTGATTATATAAGTCCGAGTGGAAGTAGGGCTCTTCAGACCGAACTCTTCCCACTTCGCCGGATCATTCGAACCTCCGAGCCTTACAAGCATATTCGCTGACTTGCTATTTATTTTAGCTCGAATTTGCTCGTATGCTTGGATGATTTGCTCATGAAATTCGTCGATCGGATTGCGGTTAGCAAGGCTCTCCAAGTGGATGCCTTCGCGAAGGTAAGAAATGTATGCCAGATGGTCAGCCCAGAACTTGTCAATATAATAAAGCCGTACCCGCTGCTCCGAAGGGCTCATCGGCGTCGCTCCTTTCAAAATTACGAGCCGCTCCTCGTATAGAATACGTCGCTGTTCCTCCACCATATTTGAATAACGGTTTAGTTCCTGGTGGATATCGAAGTTCTGGCCCATAATAACGTGCTGAATATGCGCGATTTTGCTGCGTAGCACCGGGTCTTCGAGAGTCTCATCCTGCCTGTGGGCGCGAATCGCTTTATCGATGCCGAATCGAAGTAACAACTCGTCCTCTAAGCTTACGAAAAATACGGAAGCTCCAGGGTCGCCTTGGCGCCCAGAACGCCCGCGCAGTTGGTCGTCGATCCGCACGCTTTCGTGCACATGCGTACCAATCACGTACAACCCGCCCAGCTTGGCGACAACTTCTGCTTGCGTAGGGTTGCCACCGCCGATCCGAATGTCGACGCCGCGTCCCGCCATATTCGTAGACACCGTCACGGCGCCGATTTCTCCCGCTTTGGCAATGACCTCGGCTTCTTCTGCGTCGTTTTTCGCATTCAGGATATGGCAAGGTACGTCGGCAACCGCTAGCGCCTTTGCCAGCATGTCCGACTCCTCCACGCTTGACGTACCAATGAGAATTGGGCGTCCCGTCGCATGTACGGACGAGATTTCTTGTACAAGCGCCTTAAGCTTGGCTTCTTTATGTGTATAAATTCGGTGCGGATGGTCGATCCGTATGTTTGGCCGGTTCGGCGGAATTTGCACGACCTGCAGTGCATAAATCTCTTTGAATTCCATGGCGGAAGCGTACGCGGTAGCCGTCATTCCGCAAATTTTTGGATACAGGCTAATGAAGTGTTGAAGGGTGATCGTCCCGAGAATTTTCCCGCCGACTTTCGAGTGCAGCCCTTCTTTGGCTGCAAGCGCGGCTTGCAGTCCTTCTGGCAAATGCCTATTCTCCGCCACGCGGCCGGTATATTCGTCGATCAGCTCGATTTTCCCGTCCCGGACGATGTAATCGACGTCTTTTTTCAATAACGTTTCCGCATACAACGCGCAATTTAACGACGACAACAAATGACTATTATGGCTTTCGTACAAATTGCCGCACCCCAGCAGCGCCTCCGCTTTCGCAGCGCCCGCCTCATTCAAATAAACGTTCCGCTTGAACTCGTCGAAGTCGTAATACTTATCTTGCTCGAGCTGCCTAGTCACATCTGCGAAACGAATTACGTCGTTGCCGGAAGAATCCGGCTCGCCAGCGATGACTAGGGGCACCCGAGCTTCGTCGAGAAGCAGTGAATCCGCTTCGTCGACGATGACATAGTGAAAAGGACGATGCACGGTATCGGCATCGCTTAGTGTAATCGTGTCGCGCAAGTAATCGAATCCCGCTTCTTTGGCCGTAACATAGGTTATATCTGCGGCGTATGCTTCTCGTTTCTCGGACAAGCTCATGCCCACTTGAACCGATTTTACCGTTAATCCGAGGAAACGATAGATTGGACCCATCCACTCCGCATCCCGATTTGCCAAATAATTGTTAAAAGTGAGCACATGAACGCCTTCGCCGGTCAGCGCATTTAGATAAGCAGGCATAACAGCAGAGAGCGTTTTTCCTTCGCCGGTATTGTTGCTCGATCACAAATCTCTCGTGCAGAGCGATGGCAGCCATAATCTGAACATCGTAAGGCTGTAATCCGAGCTTTCGCTTCGCTGCCTCGCAGACTAGCGCATAGGCATCGACAAGCAGTTCGTCCAAAGGCGTACCCGATTCTGCTTCCTTTTTCAGCCGGAGAGATTCCGCTTTCAGCCGCTGATCGTCCCATGCTTCCAAATTCCGTTTCCTAATGAGCTCCGCTTTGTCCCGATAGCCTTTCAGCTTATTCTGAGTATCGCGGTCTTTGAATTTTTGCATCAACTTGACGGCTAAATTCATTGGAATTTGATCCCTCCTCGGTAGAAACACGCAATTCTAATAGTGGCTAAAGTATAATCAAACTCTGTAACAATAGCAAAGTTTGGAATAAAAAACTTCCTTGCTTTATTCTTATTATTAGGCAACGATGTATGATTCACAGGAAAAGTACATCTTGGAGGTCAGAAAGATATATTTTCAGTAAATTGTTAATTTTAACAAAGGGAGAGATGAATGTATGATGAAAAGATTCTTTACGGTTTCCGTATTTCTTATTTTTTCACTTGTATTAAGCGTACAAGCCAGTGCAACAAAACATCCTTATAGTTACACAATTAATGTACAGGTAAACGGTGTTCCTATTAATTTTGGAACTAATTCAGATTCACCTCCTTATATTGAAAATGCTACAAATACAGCTTTTGTTCCTCTTCGCTTCGTTTCTGAAAATCTAGGAGGGAGAGTAAGAGACTGGGACAAAACTTTACAACAAGTCACTATTGAATCAAAGAATGGAACTGTAATTAAATTGGCGATCGGTAGTAAGATTGTGCATGTCAACGATGAAAAGAAAACCATGTTAGCTGCGCCGCAGATTCCTACAACTCGTGTTCAAGTTCCTTTAAGAATTGTTTCTGAAGTGTTGGGAGCTAAAGTTGATACCAAAAAAATAGGTGAAACATTAAATGTGAACATTACAACCTCTAATTAATAATTCTTGAAACTAGACTATCCTATTTATGCGGCAGTTTTTCCTCATTTAATTGATTAAATATATTTTCATCGTCAAGCATTTGTTTTTTTCAAAAGAAGGTGCTGCTGTAGTTGCTAACGAGGGGACACTTGTTACAGTTATTCCTAAGAGTAAGTATGATGATGAATATAAAGCACTATCTAAATCATTATTTGTGGAATAGGAGTCTATTGAAATGAACGATGATATTGTACAAATGATTAATGAATGGAACCCAGTCGAAATATATCCTCTATTAGAAGATGAATATTATTCAGAAATACATAAAATTCATGAAAAAAGCAAGGAAACAAACTCTATTAGAGAATTAGCCAAGCAGATCCATTCTGTATTCGCTCAATCTTTTAAAAAGGAATTCGATAAAAGCATTGAAGATTGTCAGTCAATCGCTGAAAAGATAATGAATATTACAAAATAATTTATTTATGAGCTTGCTCCTTTAACAATAAAATGGGAGTAGGCTTATTTTTGCATAATTGGTCAATCAAATAAAGGACACGAGTTTTTGAATACAGCAAACAACAATATCATCCATGATAAGATGGTTGTGTCTGGATAGGTTAATAAGGAATTGGGACAATGGTTTATTTATAGCGAAACACTCCATTGAATTTGAAGACGAGAAGAGCCTTAAACCAAGGAGGAGTATATGGGATATGATTCTTTAATTAAAGCTATTATTTCTGTGCCAAAAGATGAATTAACTATTCATTGGGGGAATGGATTAAAGATTATTGGCACTAGGGACACCATCTATGAAACAAACAATGGTTTAGATGAAGATGATAATGAGTTCCTTGAATATGATGCTGCGGTTGTTGATGTTAAAAAGATAGTATCTAAGCCGATTAACGATGAAGGAAGTATATATAAATGGTTACAAAAAGGAAAAAGCTCCTTTATTGAAATTTCTCTCCATGACGCCCCCCCTAGCATGATTACATCTTCAGATGGGTCTATTATCTGGAAAAATGAATAGCTTAGGCCATCCTCAATTGAGTTTTTTCACTGAATTGAGGATGATCTTTCGTTTTTATTTGTTTTCATGATGTTTATAAATATAAGCATCATCATCTACCCCCTTAATAGGGGCTTGGTTATACTGAATAATTTTACCTTGCTCCTTTTTATAAAAATACCTTGCATCGATTTCGTCCTTAAATATAACTTGTGTACTAATTAAGGGAGCTTTAGCTATTTGAGTTTCAACTGAATAAATTTCAGATGGTTTGTATCCTTGAGCTTTTACAAGATAGCTGAATACTTCGTTTTGGGTATAACTTTTAGTGTAACTACTAAGTATCCAAATGCTCGCAAATAGAGTTACCATAAAGATTGCTATTCCATATTTCTTCATAACGATCTCCCTTTTTAATTGAAAGAATAGAAATAATTCAGTTTTTCTTCTAATGCTTTTTAATTATATTTACTCTTACCTTCATTTCCCTTATGATAATTGTACTATTACCAGACAAGGGGATACATATGAAGAAAGCTATTCTACTATTATTAATGATTGTTGTTTTAATTCCATCACAAGTATTGGCAGCAACATCTACAAAAGCAATGTCAACAAGTGAAATCGAAAAATTATACTTTGAGAATTATAAAGATCGTGTAAAAGAAATTAAAGCTGCACAAAAAAAGCTTAATGCTGTTCTGGGGGCAGAGGTTCGTGAGCTAACTCAGAGATTAAACCAAGCCTCTGCACGTTATAAAAATGAAGTGAAAAATAAGTCTAGTAAAGCGGTAATAGCTCAAGCCAAGGCTGATTGCGATAAATTAAAGAAGCAGCTCAGCGTGGCGAAGGTGGAATTAAGTAAAAGTATTAAAAATTACAAGCGAGAAAGTGACCAAGTTTTAAAGGATATTGCAAAACAGAAAGCAGACCTTATAAAATTCATTAAGAATCACACGGCAGGAAAAGACAAACTTACGGAATCTCAATTTAGCCAACAAGTTAATGGAGAAATTACGTCGATCGGCAATTCATTTACTGAAGCTTTAAAAACATTAACAGAAGCTGAATAATAGGGAGTAAGGCAGCAGGTATTACCTGTTGCCTTTTTAATTTAGACTTTTTTTTGTTTCTAATTCACTATATTTATAAATTTCATGGGAAGTTGTACCTGTTTGTTGTATTATAAGCAAGTGTGGAAAAGAGTTGAATAGCTAAGGAGGAGCAGGGTTGTACATATTTATAGTTGTTGGTGTCATTGCTGTATTACTTGCTTTGGCGCTGTTACGTTTTCTTAAAAAGCCTAAAGTCCAAGAGCGATATAAAGTAACGCAGGATATTGAACCTTACAAAATCGGTATAAGTGAGATTGATCGTATGGAAGATGGCAAGGATTTTGAAATTTATTTGTGCAAGCTGTTCAATTGCTTGGGCTATAGTGATGTGTATAAGACACAAGACAGTAGAGATTTTGGAGCAGATTTGGTATTTACAGATCGTGAGGGGTACCGTAATGTCCTTCAGGCCAAACGGTATGCAGTCACCAATCCTGTAGGGTTGGGTGCGGTTCAAGAAGTGTATAGCTGTATGCGATTTTACAGAGCTAAGAAATCTATTGTGATTACTTCAAGTAAATACACAACTTCGTGTGAACAGTTAGCCAGTTATAATGGAGTGAAGCTGCTGGATCGTAATGATTTAATTCGAATGATCGAGCTATTCCAAGAACAACAGCACAGCAAAGTAAAAGATATCATCGAAGCAGAGCCTTACTTCAGTCGGGATTCATGGGATGATTATAGGAATAACAGTAAAGTGATTAAAAAGGATCGTAAGACTGAAAAATACGAGAAACAAACTGTGTTGTGACGAAGGAAAACGGGACCGGAACGGTTAGGGATACCCCTTACCAGTCCGGTTTTCACTTTTTTCATGCAAAAGACTGTCTAATGGTCGAAGAAAAACTACTTTTGGAAGAGATCCATTTGTAGACGGAGGGCTAAACAAGAAGGGATGTGCATATAGAGTCAAACAAATTGCAGAAGGCAAAAGTTACAAAAACGCTTCTCACATTATTCCTTTGTTAAAGATTAAAGAATGAAGATGAAGATTAAAAAACGATGAATTTAAGTCTTAGACATAGGTAGAAAGGTTAATCCTTCATATAACAATTAGGAATTAAGTTTATTTTCCATAAATCGGAATAGTGTTACTATGTCATAACGAACTCATGACTAGAGGTAAACTATGACAACTATTAAAGTGACACCTGAGCAACTTATGACTGTCTCCAAGCAGTTTGAGTTAGCACAGCAAACGGCAACTCAAATGAACAGCAATTTAGTACAACAAATTTCATCTATGGGGCAATTGTGGGAAGGACTGACTAAAGAGCACTTTTACTATTCCTTCCAGACCTCTCAGAAGAATATGAATGACTTTGTTACCCTAATAGATTCTATTGCTAGGGAGTTACGTCAGCATGCAGATAAATTCAGATTAGCGGACCAGATGGAAGCAGGTAATATTGACGCAAGTTGTTTACCGCCTCCACCGAATTCATGTGCTGTTCCTGCTCCAGATACACGAAATGCATTCCAGAAATCGGTAGATAGCTTAACTGAACTAGGTCAGGATTTTGTAGACGCTAATTCAGTACGCTATGAGAAAAAGTTTGATTCGGTTTGGAGCTTCTTAGATTATATGTCGTATGGTATTCCAAAAGGGATGTATCAAGGGTACATGGAACGGGCAGCTAAACAAAATGATTCGTGGAATGACATGCTCAATTTCGGTACATTTGGAATAACGGGCATGATTCAGGGAGCATTTAATCCTACCAATGCGTGGTCAAAGGAACACTGGGCTAATATGATCGGTACAGCAGGATTGTTTGGAGGAGTTAGTTCGGTAATTAAGCCTAAAATTGGGTTATCAGGGTCTATAAAATATACTCCGTTAAAAGATGGAACTACCCGAATAATAGAAGAGGCGGGCAATGCAAGGAAAATTATTGATACTAATGGCCTTCGTAATGAAGTGCCTTTAACTGTAGCACAAATTGAAGGTTTAACTCAGTACGCAAAAAAATTAGGGATACCACAAGAAAATATCCGTGTAGCGGGGCCAAATGACACATCTCCTACTGGATTATTATTTGATACGATTCTCAATATAAATAATGATGTATTACCTTCTAATGCAACAGGTAAATTAGCAGCTAATAGCCGGATTACTGGTCATGGAACAATAGCGCATGAAGTTGTCGGACATTATGAAGCAGGACTAGCAGGAAAATCCTTTCAGGTTATGGATGATGAATTTAACGTTATAACTAGAAACTTTGCACTTGACGAAGCTCAAGCAAGTATCCGAGCTGCACGGTTTGCTCCTGATTTGACCCAATTAGAAAGGATCATGCTATTAAGAGATGGAATTACTAGATTAAAAAACGAAGGTATCAAAATTAGGGAAGTTAAAGATATACTGTTTATACATGAACGTTAGAATGGAGAGGTTCTCTTTTGGAGATTATGAAATTAGACGATATTATTAAAACACCTAATAAAGGAATCATTTTAATTGGAACTAATTTTAGTTTAGATAAGCAGGATCATACCAATTTGAAAGGTTTGATAGGTTCGAAAATACAAGTAGATAAGATAGATGGAACGAAATGCGAACTGGATGTATTGGATATAAGCATTTCTTTCTCCATTGCTAACCATCCGCTAATTGGAATTAATGTAAAGGATTCAGAAAACATTGAAGATATAAAAAAGGGAACACAAGTAACAGTACTTAAAAAAGTTTGAATAAAGCGTAGAACTAGAACATTAACTTATGATCAAGAGACTAGATGGAATGATTCGTCTAGTCTTTTTGATTTCGTCTGTTTTGCTGTACATAAATAAGCTTTTTAATATTTTGAATGCATCCACGTATTTCCGTTATAATCCTTCGAAGAATAATTATACGCCCCATCATCTACTCCTTTAATGGGGGCGTGGCTATACTGAATAATTTTATCTTGCTCTTTAAAAATACCTTGCCTTGGTTTCGTCCTTAAAAATAACTTGTGTACTAACTAAGGGAGCTTTACCTATCGTTTTGAGTATGATTTTTAGTATAACTACTAAGCATCCAAGCGCTTGCAAATATCATTACCGTAAAGATTGATATTCCGTATTTTCCTATAACTATCCCCTTTGTTGGAGCAAGCTAAAGTGGCGCTACCAATGACGTAATATTTGCTTCGAACCGTTACTTAAGAAAAGGAGCCGTTGCGATTTGGACAGCTTCTTTTGCTTTGGAGTTATTCAAAGAATCTACTTATTTCCTCTTATACACAAAAAAGTAATTGTATACACTACTCCAGCAAAGAGGCTTAGTAGAAACGAGGTTGATAATGTTCTAAAAATAAAAGTAGAAGTGGGTACCGTATAAAATTCAAACATACCGTTGATCGGAGTACTCGTTGTTGTTGGCCCTTTAATAAAGGAATAGTATATTCCTACAAAAAAACCGTAAGACAAATACTTAATTAGATTTTTTTCAAATTTACTCATTTGTTAGCCTCCAATAATGATTTTGGAAAAGTAGAATTCTTGTACTATGAAGCCATTCAAAGTAATGTAGGAAAAGTCTATAAATATAGCGATCTTAAAAATCTTTGGAAAGGATGTTTATTGATATTATGTCAATTATATCGTTTTAAATCAATAAAAAGGACTATGGATAAAATCCTTGAAACTCTAGGTCACGCTAAGAATGTACACAGCGTCTAACATTAACAATACGTGAAATCCCGTCATATCAAGGCTTATGACAGTTTGTCAAAAGTATTAGGAAAAGAAACTTTGTAATATTAGAAATTCTATTCTTTTTCTTCGTGATCTACTAAACATGAATGGCGTTCAGTAAAATGTACAACAAATCAGCCTAATAAAATGATTTAGGCTCTTCGCCATGTTGTCTATGTGAGGCAAATATAATAAAAAGGCAGGGAAGGATTGTGTATATAGGAGTTAGATAGGAGTTATTTTACCCCTTTGATATGTAACTAAGCATCTAGCAATAGGCGTTATTTATTGTCGATTTACTATAGTTATTTAAAAATAATTGGGAAATTGTCCCTGAGTGTTGTATTATAAGCAAGTGTGGAAAAGAGTTGGAATAGCCAAGGGGGAGCGGAGTTATCTATATTTGTGATTGTTGGTGTCATTGCTATATTGCTTGCTTTGGCTCTGTTACATTTTCTTAAAAAGCCTAAAGTTCAAAAGCGATATAAAATAACGCAGGGTATTAACCCTTACAAACTCGGTATTTACGGAAATAAACCGTATAGAAGATGGCAAGGATTTTGAATTTTATTTGTGGAAGCTGTGCTTGGGCTATAGTGATGCGTATAAGATACAAGACAGTAGAGATTTTGGAGCGGGTTTGGTATTTATGGATCCTTGTGTGAACAGTTAGCCAGTTTTAGTGGAGTAAAGTTGTTGGATCGTAATAATTTAATTGAAATGATAGAGCTTTTCAAGTCACAGCAGCATAGTAAGGTAAAAGATATCATTGAAGGAGAGTCTTATCTGAGTCTGGATTCATGGGAAGATTCTAGGAATAAGGTAAGTGATTAAAAAGGATCGTAAGGTTGAAAAACTCATCGCTTCAGGTAACTAGATAATGAAGACTTTTGAAGTAGAATGATGATTTTACAATCATGTTACATAAATAATAATACAATTAGGAGAAGGTTAAAAAGTGAACAACAATATCAATTATATCAAAGACAAATACGACAACAGCAATGATCAATACCCACATTTCAGTGAGGTAATCAAAGAAAGATTTACAACCTTTAGCAGCAAGCCGCTTTTCACAACTGATTCCGATGGAGTATTTGACGCATTTCTTGAGGGCTTACCACATGAAGCAAGACAACATTATACTTGTAAATGTTGTAGAAATTTCGTGAATCGTTTTGGTGGGCTTGTTTCTATTTCTGAAGATGGCGAAATCTATTCTGCTATGTGGGATGAAAGCAACACTCCTGAGTTTTTCATTAATTCTGTCAATGCAATGAAGCAAATTGTTCTTAAATCTAGAGTTACAGGGGTGTTTGTTTCTAGCGAAAGGAATCTTGGTCAGCCACACTCTAATGGATGGGATCATATGTCAGTTACGCTTCCAGCAGAAAAAGTTTATCAATCTAGACTGAAAACTGCTGGACAGGAACTGGCAGAGAAGAAAGAGGATTTCAGAATTTTGACTGCTGGACTTACGGAATATCCGCCGGAGGCTGTAGACCAAGCTGTGACTCTCTTGGAATCAGAATCTTTGTATCGGTCTGACAAAATTCTTGGTGTAGCTAAATTTCTTCAAGTTCTTCACTCAAAACATCAAAACATTCGGAACAGTCAAATTCGTGAAAACATTACTTGGATGGCTGTTGCAACCGCTCCATCTGGATTCTGCCATGTGAAAAGCAGCATGATCGGAACATTGCTTGACGATATTGTTAATGGACTTTCATTTGACTCTATAAGTCGCAGATTTGCTGAAAAAATGAGTCCTTCCAATTATATGAGAGCGCAAGTTGCTCCATCTCAAGGGAACATTGAGCAAGCTGAGAAGATTGTTCAGAAGCTTGGCATTGCTAATTCGCTACAACGAAGATACGCAACGATTGAAGAAGTCCCTGAGACCATTTGGAAGAGTAAGGGTTCTTTTGTGAATAAGGGTGTTGTTAAAGCTGGAGGTATATTCGGTAATATTACGCCGAAAGAGAAAACTAATACTGTTTCAAACAGAGGTGACCTTCCAAGCGCGGTTATGACATGGGAAAAATTCCGAAAAACGGTAATGCCATCAGCAGAAAGCATTGAAGCGAAAATCGATAATCCAAATAGATTTATGGCATTGGTTACGGCTTCTGATGATACAGCACCTAACATTCTGCAATGGGATAACGCATTTAGCTGGTATTATCATGGAGGCATTGATGGAGAGATCAAACGTAGGGTTGAGAGTGCAGGTGGTCAATATAAGAACAATGAAATCCGATGCTCACTCATTTGGGAAGGATATACGGATCTTGATTTGCATTGCGTGACCCCTAACGGTGAACATATTTACTACGGAGACAAGCTAAGCGGGTGTAATGGTTGGCTAGACATTGATATGAATGGTGGAGGTCATAGAGAGTACTCGCCAGTAGAAAATATCAGATGGAGCGAAGGAGAAGCTAGAAATGGAACATATAGATTCTATGTTCATAATTACTGTGAACGAGGAAAAGGAAGCACACCATTCAAGGTAGAACTTGAAGTCAATGGAAAAATATATTCCTATCATGGTGTTGCTGGCGGTGATGGCTATCAACAAGACGTATTTATATTTAAACATATTAAGGGCCAGCATCCGGAAATCGTTAACTCAAATTCATATTCTTCTGATGATGCATGGAATGTTTCAGTTAATAGTTTTGTCAAGGTAAACGGAATTACGAATTCTCCAAATTTGTGGGGCGAAGAGAAAGTTACTCATACAGGCCATCATATTTTCTTCTTGTTGGATGGATGCAAAGATTTGTCGGAAGGTAAAGGCAGAGGATTCTTCGTTGAAACACTGAAACCAGAACTTCGTGAAATCAGAAAGACGCTTGAAGCGTACACCGCTAACACTCCAATCGAAGGAATTGAAGCAGCGTCAGCTAGTGGTGTGGGTTACTCTAAGGATAGTGAGTGGAATTTGATTGTGAAAGTAACATCAGGCAACTCCGCACGAATCATCAAGATTGATCGTTGGGATTAGTATTTAATAATTATCTTGGAAATATATAAAAGCTTGGGAAGAATCAAAATGAATTTTTCTGTCCATGAGGAGGGCGTTTGTAATGAAAGAAGGGTTGACACTAGAATTTCATAAGAACAAATTAATTTTTTTTGAATTCAAGAAAAAGGCTGTCTCTCTGATACCTGATATTATTCGCGAGGAATTCAAGGATGCGCAAGTGATTAATGAGCACAACAGTAAAGAAAAAGTGATTTACCAGGTATACCTATATGAAAACGACATAGAATTTACCATTCGAATTATCGCTTCTTATTTCTATGATTCTATCATCATTATCGCTGACGAAGTAAATATAACAATCAGAGCTTATCAAGTCTTGCATAAAATACTTGCAAATGGCTCATTGGCTTGAAAGATGGCTAATCTAGCTATACTATGGTGAGAGTAAAACAAGATTTGACATGAGAAAGGATAAATAATGAACTACATATCTTTGATTTAGAAGCTACCTGCTGGGAGAATGATCGAACAAGGCAGAATGAAATTATTGAAATTGGTGCTGTCAAAGTAAATGTAAATTTAGAGATTATAGGCGAATTTCAAACTTTTATTAAACCTAAATTGAACCCACAATTATCTGACTTCTGTAAGAGTCTAACTTCAATTTCGCAGCAAGATATTGATATGGCAACATATTTTCCACAACTATTTATAAGTTTCAAGAATGGATTGGTAAAGAACCCTATTATCTTTGTTCTTGGGGATTTTATGATAAGAGTCAACTGAAGAAGGACTGTGAGTTACATAAAATCAGAACTGAATGGATTAGAAATCATATAAGTATTAAACATCAGCATGGAAAACTGATTGGAAATGATCGTTGAGTTGGTATGGAGAGAGCTTTAAAGATGCTTAATCTGCCATTGGAGGGTACTCATCATAGAGGAATTGATGATGCAAAGAATATCTCAAGGATTTTTGTTAAGATATTTGACCGTTTGAAGCTTTAATTAACCGCACATATAACAATGATTTTTTAGTTGGATAAAAGGAGACAAACATGGATATACAAAAAATTAATTCGATTACGAAGTACCCTAGCATTCTTACATATGATGAAATAGGCGAAAGAGGGCGGCTAAAAGATACTCTTACTCAAGCTAAATTCTTTCCTTCTGATGAGATGCTATATTGTTATGAGAAAGTAGATGGTGAGAACTCAAGAATGATATTCATCAACGATGGTGAAGAAGCGGATTATTTTATAGGTTCCAGAGAGGAGCTTTTAACTTCTAAAGGCGATAGAATAGCAAACCCTTACGGTAATATTGCAGAATTTTTAAAGCCATTAGCAGAAAAGCTGAAAGGATCTATTTTTAAGAATCGAAACGATCTTGCATTAACTGTTATCTATCAAGAATCTTATGGAGGAAAAACTCCTAAATCTAAAAACTATACGCAGAATAAAACACAAGGTTATCAAGTATTCGATGTTTTTTCCCTCACATGGGAGCAGTTTAATGGATTGATGGATAGGGATGTATCTGCTATAGCATCTTGGAGAGACAATGGAGGACAGCCATTTTACAATGGGACAGAGAAGCGTAGATTGGTTGATGGCTTTAAATTGGATGCTAGCCCTATCGTAGACTATTTAAGTTCAGATCTTTTTCCTGAGTCAATTGATGATGTATACGCGTATTTGAAGAGGTATGAATTTACTAAGGTAGGTATTGATGTAATCGGTAAATCCGAAGGAATTATTGTTCGAACAGAAAATAGAAGCATGATTCGAAAAGTTAGATTTGAAGATTATGAAAGAACCCTAAGAGCCAGATAAAAGATTAATTTGGCCAAGATCGCTTAGGCGGTCTTTTTTTGGTAATTTAAGTAGGAAAGATATTTGAAATCTAATCCATTGATTTTATTAACCAGGAGCATATCAATCGTTCAAATGGTGGTTCGGTCGTACCTTCTTAAAAAATACGATAGAAACAAACTAAGGAAAAGGCTAGATGGAATGATTCGTCTAGTCTTTTTGATTTCGCCTGTTTTGCTGTACATAAATAAGATTTTTAATATTTTGAATGTATCCACGAGTGTCCACACTTACCCGCAAATGCCGCATAAAATATCCCGGATGAACAAAGAGGAGGTGCATGAAATCACCATGATACACATGGAACCTATTCAAGTGGGTGAGCATACATTTATCGGAGTCGAGGTCAAACTGCCTAAAACAACGCTGTTAACGATCTCTAACTCCCGTGGTTACATCATGTGTGGTGCGTCTAAGATGTACCGAATTTGGAATAGTAAACTTTTTCGCTGTTTAAGACTTAAAGTCAAACGGGACAAGCTTCCATAGCAATTTTCAATTTACTGATCTGTACTGATTTAATCTATTAAATTCTTATAAATGACTGAATTTTGTGACCGTATTTGTGACCTTTTGGAGGGGGAGAAGCATTTGACTGTGCATCATACTCCTGTGAGGTTTGCTCAGATGGTTGTTTGAGTTGAGCCATAAAAAATATATTAAAAAGAAGATATTTGTGTAAATGGACAAAATGATCGTACGATATAGCATTCTTCGTAACAATGGCTTTGGAAAGTTTATTCTGGAGAAAAAAACTGCAACTGTGAATTGTGAAATGAACTTAAAAGACTACGAGTACTATCAAGAGAGCATAGTAAATGAGATAAGCTCAAAGGAAAGCGTACAAAGGACAACATATGTTTATTCATTCCAATTTCATATAAAGTATCAATTGTACACATGATATATTTTAAATTCAAAGAGCTGTTCACATTATATTCACTATTATTAACAATTAATTCAATTTTTTGTTTGCTTTTGGTAATTGTTTTACTATGATAAATGTGTATTCCAAATATGAAAGGATGATAGAGATGAAAAAGAAACTATTAGTTGGTCTGTTGACTGTCGTTGCTTGTTTCACACTTGGATCAACATCTTTTGCGGCTAGTGCTACCACACAAACCTCCAATACTAACTCAAGTAAAATTTCATCAATAACACCTTTTGAAACAAAATATGTAACTCATCAAGAGGTTTTACCAAAATCATCTTTCCCTGATCTTGCTAGTTTGCCTATGTATTATGGTTACAATCAGGATGGATGGACGGGCACCATACCTTTGCGTTCTGTGGATGGACAAACAGGTTACACTTGGACAGTCACTTATGCAGGATGGGTAAATCGATAAGTTTAGTTAATTAATTTTATGAATAGTAGGCTCTATATTTCTCTATTTACCTGAGCCTACTATTCATATAGTGTACATACATTATCATCAAATCTTTATTTTGCTGGATTCTTTCTTCTTCAAATAAAGGTGAATTATTCTATATTATTTTCAGTACACTAGATAAAACACCAATTTTACCATCCAGTTGCCCCCATATTGACGGTGACTAGATTTTTTTATCCAATATCAATATGCACTTTTTTTGTGTAGATTGATAGATACCTTGATATTTGGAAGCTTCTACGAAAATTTTTGGGAACCTTATTGATGTCCTAAACTTAACTTAGGGCATTGTTGCCATTACTAATACTTAAACAATATCAGTATTAGACTACTAAGTTAAGCTTAGTACGTTTAAATGGTGGGATTTCCTACATTTCTGTGTATGTGAATATCAAACGAAATGGGTGTCATCAAGTGTCCCCCCAAGGAAATATCATTTTGTAATGTCGTTACTGTGTAGATGTCACTAAGTGACACGATTCCTCCTCCGCGAAAACGCGGAAAACTCATTCACGAATGGGAGCGCAAAATTGCGCTGTCTTCTTTTATTCGTCGCTGGACAGAATTGTTCAATGTAACGTTTTCGTTACAACTTGATGTCCGGTGACAATAAAGTTTTAGACCAAGAAAACAAAGTTGTAGACTGGCTGCTGGTATTAAGCTAACGGGCAGTATGGCGTAGCCATAATATTTGAATATATGATACGGTTCACCGTACCGTAGTGTATTTAAACACAAAGTACAATTTGACCACAAAATATACCTCTATATAAAGACAAAGCCACTCCTTACAATGGAGTGGTTTCTTTGCATGGAACTTCTCTTTTACTTATAACTGAGTGACGGTTTTTTTCTATGTTTTGTTCGTTGTTCATATGCAAATGCTATACGAATTAGCATAGGTTCACTAAATGCCATTCCTGCAAACGTTACTCCAAATGGTCTGCCGTTGTCTTTGAAGCCAGCGGGAACAGCTACTGATGGATACCCTGCCCTTGCACAAATTTCTGCTCCCACATATGATGGAAACATAATTGCATCCAATCCGTATTTCTCTATGGCATAATCTATGCCTTCATTCTGGGAATAATACAAATCAGTTAAAGACTCTAATATATAGTTCGGATTCTTCAATGGATTCACTAAATGTTGACGGTTCTCCAGTAAATCTTGTCCATATTTCAAAGCCTTCTCGGAGTTTTTTTTGTTCCACTCAACCAATTCACTAAAGGTATGTACAGGCATACTTTGTGGAAGGTTTCGGAGATAGTTATCAAGACCATGCTTAAATTCGTTATTCAACTTGTTCCAATTCCATTTCCTATCGAAGGCTGGCATTTCAATGTCTTCAATGACGATTGCTCCCGCTTTTGTTAGTTCCTCTACAGTATTATTAAATAATATTTTATCATATTCGTCAGGGTCACGAAATTGCTCTAATGGTACATCTCTATAAACCCCAATTTTCGCCCCTTCTAAGCCATTCTTGTCTAAGTAAGTTGAATAGTCAATCGTATCATCATTTTTCCATGTAGCAGGGTCATTATCGTCTTTACCTGCAAGTACACTAAGTAAGATTGACGCATCTGATACTGTCCTTGCCATTGCTCCAGCGGTATCTTGAGAATAGGAATAAGGTATTATACCTGTACGACTTATAAGCCCAACTGTAGGCTTTATACCAACAATCGAGTTTTGAATAGCTGGACTTAAAATTGATGCTGAAGTTTCCGTTCCAACTGCAACACTTGTAAAATTTGACGCCACAGCTACAGCAGAACCAGTACTTGACCCACCCACGAAAAAGTCACCGTATGGATTTAATACTTGTCCGCCTTTAGAACTGTAACCTGCCCACATTTTTGAGGATACGCCGTTTGCCAATTCAGTCATGTTTGTTTTTCCAAGGATAATGGCTCCAGCTTCTCTAAGTTTTTTTACAAGAAAGGCATCCGTTTCGCTAATGTTGTTTTCCAGTGCCAACGCTCCCGCACTCGTCCGCATTTTGTCCTTTGTTTCAATATTTTCTTTCAACAAAACAGGTATACCATGTAAATACCCTCTAATTCCTCTTGTTTTTCTTTCTTTGTCTAGGGCTTCTGCAATGAAAATCGCATCTGGGTTAATTTCCATTATAGAATTTATATTTTGACCACTCTGGTCGTGTGTTGCAATACGATACATGTAGTACATAACAAGTTCCCTAGAAGTAACCTCCCCTTTTCTCATTGCTTCTTGCAATTCAAAAATGGTTACTTCCTCACCATTTAGATTCTTAAGTTTAAAATTAGGTTCCATTTAGTTGCTCCTTCAATGATGAACTTTTCTATTAGAAATTACATGAAATCCATGCTTTGTGTACTATCTTTTATGCTACCATATGTTGGAACTATCTACAATATCCGTTACCGCTTCATATTCTGCTTATAGTCGGTCTATGGAAGTGCCTACGGTATATGTGATAACGACTAACATAGGAGAGGTGTACTCCCCCTATCCCTAACCACATCATGAGAACGACTAAACAGCCTTCACAGGCAAGTTTCAATCCTACATTAAGGTCTATCACAACCCTATCAAAGTCGTTCAGAAGCCCACACAGACCCACTCCTGCTCAAATATACAATGTCAATAAGTTCGAGGGTGTAGGAGTGTCAGAAAGTCTGCCTAATGGATTTGAAATGTTTCGTATGTCTATTAGTAAAATGTAAAATTAGCTAATCTATCCGATAAATTGTAGGGTAACTCACGGTGAACCGCATCATAAAGAGTGTGAAGTCATTGAATTAACGGGATAAGTTAGTTTAATAAAACAGCTGCAGTCGCTATCCAAGTATTTGAGCATGGCAATGACGATAATTGGACTTGTATTATCGAGCCAGCACCGTACAATCCTACTTGTCGATTAATGAGCTAATCAACATGCTCAATATTTCTCCTGAAGCAACAGGCATTCGCAATGACATGCAAATCATATTGAACACAGTTGAACGCCGCAATGAATATGTAAGTCGTATCGTCAATGTTAATGGTGAAAGTAGATTTCTTCTGCTTCATCAAATGAAAGATGAATATTTACAGCATGACCAACTGACAGATGAAAAGTTCATGTATTTGTGCGCTGTGAATCCTGTGGAAGCTCTGACCCTGTATTTCTTGCAGCCTATTGATATCATCATGTATTGGGAATGGGCTAACGCTAATGGTACTGCTGAGAAGGCTATACAGTACAAACGTGAGGAACCTTTGTTGCCGTTTATACAAGTTATTGAACGTGCTGAGGATGAATCGAGAGGAATTGTTTCAGGCTTCTAGAACACTACACGACACTACTATTTCCCAAAAGGAGAAGATACATATATGACAATCGCACTAAACAATCAAGAGGTAGTCAATTTGACCACTACGGAAATTCCGTACCACTTTGACCTGACAATTGAAAAGCTCTGTTACTTCCTTAATATTTCACCCAAAGCTGAAACCCTTATTACATCAATGAAATTCATGCTGACCACTGTCGAACGGTTAAACGAGTTTCTGAATCGCTCCACATTTGCTAGGCATCCTTTGTCCCTGCTCACTAAAATGCGTAAAGAGTATATTGACGCTTACGGTTACACTGAGAAAACCGACTTCGTATTACTATCGTGAAAAGAAAGCCGCATTGGAAAAGTTATTTCAAGAACCAGTACATGACTGGAAAATGGAACGATTCAATATAGATGATCCTGAACGAATCTATAATGCTTATCTGAAGCAAGGGAAGTATTCGCATATGACACAAGTTGCCTTGTTCGCTTAGTTGAACATAGTCGGTAATATAATATTCGAATAAACAATATGCATCTAACAATGTATTACTGACTTCGTGTAAAATTACCATTTCATCGTAACGGGTTGGATTGTACTGGAATAAGCACTATAACGATGACAATATATTTAATCAAATCAAATAAGGAGCAATCGACATGTATAAATGTGGGCGACTCATAAAGGGTAAGCTTTTCCTACAGACTTGGGATGGTCAATTAATCAGTCTCAAAACATTAGCTCAGGCTGACAGAAAGGCCATGTAACATGGATATGGAAAGGTTGGACTCAATGTATTGATGGTTGGTAAAAGAGGCGGCAATGAATGTTATTTACGATAATGATTTTACAACATGCAAGAGTACGCATTGAATGAGAACTAAATGAGAAAGACTACCTTATAAATAAATAAGGTAGTCTAGATTAAAGAAATGTTAATTGGAAGTTGTAATGTTCACATTTAAAGTCCCATCTATTTCTTTAGCATCAACTTTAGCTCCCAATACTTCAGAAACAACTCGTAATGGGACTTGAATACGGGGTGCTGGACTCTGTGGTGCAGCAAGCAAGGTTTTCTTTTCACTGTTTACATGTGCAATTTTGCTACCGACCGCTAGTTTAATTACAGTTCCATCTTTCGATTCGATGGTGACTTGTTGCAAAGCTTTGTTCCAATCTGTTACTTTGCCACCTAAATTTTCGGAAACAAAACGAAGAGGAACAAAAGCTGTATTTGTAGCATTATCAATATACGGAGGCGCATCTGAATTAGTTCCGAAATTAACAGGAACACTGTTTACCTCCACATTAATTGTATAATTATATGGAGGTTTAGCGCTAACTGGAATGCTTAATGCAAGTGAACAAATAAGAAATACAGAAACCATAAAGAATCTTTTCATGATGTATTTCTCCTTTTTAATTCAAAGTACAATCAATTTACTGAAAAGACATATCTTTCTGACTGCCCTGACGTGGTATAGTCTATTTTTCCTCCGTGAGTCCATACATCGTTGCTTAATCCTGAGACACTACTTGGGTAAACTGAACTGGAACTATTGTTAGTTAGAAATCCCATATTGTTCCAAATAGCAGGTGTAGTGTATCCATAGTGGAATGGGCTGGTGGTTGAAGTGGCAGAACCCATAGCTATTGCAGTTTGCCGCTTAACTGATCTACCAGTACTTCCTAATCCATTAAATCTAACAACATAAATATCCGAGTAATTTATTTGCTCTCTAATGGTGAGTGTTGAGTCTGTTGAGTAATAATATACTTTATAGCCGTTAATTTTGTCACCACCATAGAACTTTTTAGTTGTATCATAGTAATATTTTCCACTACTAGATTGTGGTATGCCATTGTTATTGCCTGAATCAACAGTATGATTTGATTTTGCATGGAACATTGGATACCACCCAGCTGGAGTAAACTGAGAAGCAATGCCTTCAAATCCAACCTCAGCTACTCCATCAACATCCGTGTATAAATAGGCTGCCTCTGAATATTTTAAAGCATCAGTGATATTATAAGTTGGCAAAACAACAGAGTCTGCAACTACGCCATTATATATTTTATTAGCGTTACTAGCGGGAGTTTGAAGGCGATGGAATGCCCCTGTTTCTTTGCCTGCTGTGTTTCCTTGATTACCTAAGTAAGATTGTGTAGAGATTCTTTCATGTGGTTCAGTTCCGTATGTAGATTCTGTAGTTGTGATTTCTCTTGTTTCAAAATTTGATCGGATATCGCCTTATCGGAGGAAGTTGCGTTAATTAATTCTCCATCTGAATCAAAGTCTAGAAGAATTACTTCAGCATTTTCCAATTTTTCGATGTTTTGCTTTGTTGTTTGACTAATGCTAGAACTTTCTGTGATGTTATCTAAAGTTTTATCGAACTCTTTATTGCTCAAAGTTGACATGCCTTTTGCAGTGCTAGATGCGCCTTTGTCCAGCAAGATTTCTTGTTCAATCGCTTCTTTAATATACTGATCATAGTTATTGGGGTTGCCATTTTCTTGGGCATTTGCCATTAAAGAAGGGATTGAAGCTGAGAGGAGCAAAACAGATAAAGCAACTTTAGCTACTTTTAACCTATGATAATCCTCCTTGATATTGGGTTTATATAGTAAGCTGGCCAGCATTACTTCCCAAAAAAACTTACTGAAAAAGTATAATATGAACAAAAATATATATCAAGGAAAAGTTTTGTGGACTATATACTTGGATTTGGAAAAAATACCCTACTTTTTATCTTTCTATTCTTGATGACTTAATTAAAAAAATAGTAATCATTATTTTCAACCATTGTCCAAATGTAATATAAGCTTGGATGGTTCGTTGCTAGACGTATAATGTTTATTTATACTCCAAATATATGAAGATACAATACAAATATTTTTAAATTACAAGGAGTCAAGCAAAAGAGATTTCTATCAATTGTTAGAGAGACTTATCGAGATCTTATGTTAGAATTTACGGGATGTTGATATAATTGTGGAGATGAATGTCTATCTTTGCTGTGTGAGCGGTATATTGTTCACTCTTATTTCATTTTTCAGGGAGGCAATACCTCAATCATGAATCCAATTCAGCACTACACAATGACCTACACGCTAAACAGCGGTATCAAAGGGTCAGTTAACTTATCCAGCAAATAAATACAGGACTGGATAGAATCTTATCGTGTAGGCAGTAAATATGTAACAACAGTAGGTAAAGAGTACTTCGGATTAAATCCTGAGCTTGTAGCAGATTTCAAGGTACATAATGAATTAGTGAGCAAAGGGAACATGTAACAGCAATACATCAACCAGCAGTGGCGAGTAAGAGTAATGAACAATTAGCAGATGCATACAGCCAGCACAAGGTATTGATTCAGGTAGAGTGTAAGTGTGGAGCTTCCTATATAGAGGAGCCAGCGTATAAGAGGAACAAATGGGGCTGTAAAGAATGTGGTGATATTGTATTCTTGGATAGCAAGAAGGGGATGGTGGATACGAATAAAGGAAAAGCATGGTATATGACAAATAAGTATTTCGTTGAGAGGTAGGCGACTTGTTTCATTTTGGATGCTATCGTGAATCTTAATGTTAGAAAATAGACTGCACCGAGGACATGCGTAAAAGGGGATTTGGGTGGTATAATATTCCTACTATAAATAGAGGTGATAATGATGAACAAAGCAACAATGTCCAGTTTAATCGACATGATCACAGATATGAAACAGAAGCAGAAAAAAGTTGAAGATGCTTTAGAAATAACATGGAATGTATACGAATCATACATTTCAGAGATTGAAGAAATTATTCTAGATTCTGTAGGTATGCCAAGGGACAATACAGTTGAAATGTGCAAACTTCACTGTGATCTAGAGGGATTTGTACATGAAGATACTTTCTGTAGAGACATATCAGGTAATTGGTTCTTTGATTACAGTGAAGGCGATATTACTAAAGACCAGTTGATCAATAACGTTATAAACTGGAAAGAGATCTACAATAGTTATTCTAAGTAGATAAAGTAGTATTATGACATTCTAGAATTGTCCAACGGATGAGTCTTTTTTGTATACAGAACCAACTTGATAGAGTGAAAAAACATAAAAATATGTGTTCCACTCCGCTATTCGTGTTACGATTCACGATACGTGTTTGCTGTGTTTAAAAACATAGATAAATAAAGGATATTTTGAAGTTATATTTCAAAAAAATTTATTTATAAAAACTCAAACATTCCTTGATATATCAAGCTTTTTTGGACATTACTTCTCGATACCTACGATTGATACCACGATGCAAAGCAATTCTTTATAAATCCCTTTATTTATCTACATTTTAGCTATTTTCTCGATGCGGCAACGATGTAAATATATTCAGGCATAATTTTGAACCATAACGGCTCAAAAAGCTATATGGAGCATAGTATTTATGCACATATGAGCAATTTTTACGATTGAACTTCGATACGGGTGTAGTTACAGGCTATCTCTACAGTGCCTCCAAAGTTGGTGATACCCTCCTCATATGGTTGACACAGCGTCAACTTCCTATCCTCTTTACTGAGAACATCAAAATATTATTTTCAAACTATGATTACAAATGTATTAAAAAAAGATTGATCAATTTGACTTTTGTAGAATTCATACCATATAATTTGAATATATTGGTTAGGAAATTTTATCTAATAATATGAAATCAAAACCATATGTAATTAAAAAGAGAGATTTTAGTTACATATAATTAATTAAAATCCATTCTAACCCTACATATTATTCTCATAAGCTTAAAATCTTCGTTAGTTACTTTTTTTTGTCAAAATCTAGCGCGAAAAAAGTTTCTATAAATAATACTATTGGAGGTAATTGTTAATGAAAAGACAAATTGCTACTCTTTTAATGTCAACTTCTTTGGTGTTATCTTTGGCTTCCGTAGCTTCTGCTGACAGTTCCTCGATTGACAACACATCCTCTGCTGCTTCATCTGAAGTACAAGTTATTAACTTAGGCACAACAGGTAACGATGCGTATTTACCATCCACACCACAAATAATCACAGATAATTCTAATTCTGTAATTACTCCCATGTCTACGGATGGTCAAAATATCAGTTATAATTTCAAACAGCTAAGTGATCAAATATTCTCTTCAAGTCCTTTGCCGGTTCATAGATATGGAAACATATCACTTACGGTTGTTCAGGACTCAGGAATTAGTAGCATACCAGCCGAAGTTAATTACCAATTCCTAACGAAAGACTATAAGAAAAAGTCGTCAGTAGTTAAGGTCTATGGAAACGTTAACGGTAAAACTATAACGTTTTCTGATGTTCCTCAAGGTACTGCAAGTAATCCAGTGTATTTGCTAATTGGCAACCACACTGGAAAAGATGGAGATGGATATCAAATTAAAATTTCTGGGAATGGTTATACAAATTAATTAATGAAGGGTGAGGGAAGAAGTGAAGGCTAAATTAAAATTTCTGGGGTTGGCTGCCCTTACTGTTACGTTTGCTGTAGTTATTAGTAATAATGTTTTTGCTAACAGCGATACTTCTGGAGAGTCAGATAGTGTTACAAAAGCCATAGTCCCTGATAGTGTATTAGAAGGACTTAATCATCCTGATAAAATTTATACTAAAGATGCATTATTTATAAAGAAACCGCAATCTCTCCATAATGAAGATAAATTCAATCAAGATGAAGTAGTCTACAACGTTTCGAAGGTTACGAACAAAACAAAAGCTATCATTCAATATGATGCTACTTACATCAAACAGGAAAATGCGGAATAGCGAATATATCTAAAATATCTGGACGACTTCGGTCGTCCTTTTTATTGTACTTATATTATTCACACTACAGCAGCTACAAAAGATAATTATTCAATTTAGCAACCCAAAGCGATAACTTGCTTTGGGATATGCAAAAGATAATGAAAAATAAAATTTGCTAAAAGGAATATTGAATGAAAATATGAAAGGTATATGATTTTATGCCAAAAGATGGTGCAATCAAGATCGTTAGAGCATTTTACTACTTGTTTCACAACTACATAATAATTTTTACTATGCATCGTATTGTGAGTCTACATTGAAAGGGTGGTTTATCGATGAAAATTACACCCACGATTAGAGCAGAATTGGAACAATTTCTACAACAAGAAAACTTAACATTATCGCAATTTGGACAAATTACAGGGATGAATAGGGGAATAATAAGTAGCATTGTAACAGGTAATAAATCTATGTCTATTAACCAGCTCGATCGTATTACTGAAGCTATGGGCTTACCAGAGGGTCACTTTTATGAATTGTTTATAGAAAATTACATCATTGATCATCCTCCAAATATGAGGCGAATCGAGCCGTTTTTGTATCGCTGTGCGGAGTTGGACAAGTTGGATGCGATCCGTCGAGTAGTGGGAGCCATCATGGACAATCTACTCTATTCACCCAAGCTATTTGAAATAGCGGAAGAATTGTTGTCGCAGGGACGACTAGAAGCGGCATTGATACTCTATGAGGGGGTAGCTGAAGCGGAGAGATATCAACATTCTGAACGCCTGGCAATCTGCCAATATCGTATTTTTAAAATTCAGATTAATGACGATCAAAATCAAAATGTTGGGGCGGCAGCCGTATTTGAAGCTTTTGTCGAAAGACTAGATGAAATAGACCAGCTTGACGCATTGAAGGATTTGGCTAACGTGTACAGATCATTGCGTAAATGGGATAAGGTTGATGAGATGGCGAGGAAAATGAGAGCTAAAGCCGAAATACAATGTACACTGAACCATCAACAGAACAGCCGAGAACAGATCGAATCTAGCGACAAGCTAAGTCGTCCCTTGTTTGTGTACATTGCTTATGCAGACTTGCTCTGTGCTAATGCATGTGAAGAGCAGGGTAATTATGAGCAGGCATTACACTATACATATGCCTACTCCAATTTAGATTGGGTTAGAGAGACCGATGAGGATACCCAGCACTGGATTGGCTTGTTTAAACATTGGTCACAAGCTAACATACTTGCATATAGGCTTTTATCTGGTGATGTGAGTGTGCTTCATGAATATCTAAACTTTATTGATGACTCATCAGATACGATTCAAGAAGATAGGGTAACTCAACTACTTAACATAATGACGGCGGCTAACCGTTATGAGCTTGATTTAAACGATATACTTAAACGATTTGAAACAGAGATTGCGTCTTTATCTCAGCGACCATCATCAGATGATATGTATACCCAGCAAGTAATACCGGAATACTCTGCACTTTGTGGATATGAATTGGCTTATTATTATTTAGATCATGGGATGCACAATGATGGCTTTAATCATTTGTTTTGTGCAATGGTAAAAGCGCATATACTAAATAATGAGACATATTTTATAAATTGTATGGGGTTGTTTGTGCGTTTCAAAGCCCATGCGGTTCCTGAAACTAAAACAGAGTTTTACAATCTCATTGAAAAGGTGTGGTTAAACAATGTTGAAAAAAGTGGTAATGTTGATCGTTGTGAGTAGCTTTTTGTTCACCTTAGCTGTGCCTATTTATCTGGATAGTCATAATGGAGGATTTCAAGTCTTTGCAACACATGGAGGAGCTTAAACGCAAATCAGGTTAAAAGTACGTTCAAAGAATGCATTCCCAAAACAGTTATTGGAGAGAACCAGCAAGTTCAACCAATAAAAATAGGGGGTGCATTTTATATTTGAGTAATCAATATACAAATGGAAATAATCAGCATACTGACAGGGAGTTAAATAATTTAATCCCTATGCTAAAAAACAAACCGATATTGCTCAGGAACTTGGCATCACGAAGCAGCAGTTACATAACTACAAAAAACTTCTCACTCTTATTCCTGAATTGCAGGATATGGTTGTCGTTACAACTATAAGGTCTTTAGACATAGGTAGAAAGGTTAATCCTTCACATAACAATTAGAAATCAAGATGGTTTTCCATAAATTTAAATAGTGTTACTATGTCATAATGAACTTAAACTAGAGGTATATTATGACAACCATTAAAGTGACACCAGAACAGCTTATGTCTGTATCCAAGCAATTTGAGCTTGCACAGCAAACGGTAACTCAAATGAATAGTAATTTAGTACAACAAATTTCATCTATGGGACAATTGTGGGATGGAGTGACTAAAGAGCACTTTTACTATTCCTTCCAGACCTCTCAGAAGAATATGAACGACTTTGTTACCCTGACGGATTCTATTGCTAGAGAGTTACGTCACCATGCAGATAAATTCAAATTAGCAGATCTAATGGAAACAGGTAACATTGATGCAAGTTGTTTACCACCTCCACCGAATTCATGTGCTGTTCCTGCTCCAGATACACGAAATGCATTCCAGAAATCGGTAGATAGCTTAACTGAACTAGGTCAGGATTTTGTAGACGCTAATTCAGTACGCTATGAGAAAAAGTTTGATTCAGTCTGGAGCTTTCTAGATTACATGACTTATGGCATTCCGAAGGGAATGTATCAAGGGTATATGGAACGGGCAGTTAAACAAAATGATTCATGGAATGACATGCTCAATTTTGGTACATTTGGAGTAACGGGTATGATTCAGGGAGCATTCAATCCCAACAATGCCTGGTCAAAGGAACACTGAGCTAATATAATCGGTACAGCAGGATTGTTTGGAGGAGTAATTCTGTAATCAAACCCAAACTTGGGTTGAAATCATCCATTAAGTATGAGATTCCAAAGAACAATACAAATTCAAAATTGGGTAATTCAATAGAAACTGAACCTAAAACAGAAGTACAAACAGGTGGAAGAAACGATCTTTCAATTGATGAATATTATCGTAGAGAAGCTAAAGCAGATGAAATGTATGATCAAATCAGAGCTTCTGATAGTGATGTAAGAGCACTAGCCGAAAATTCTGGAATGAAAGAAAGTAGAGTTCAAAGAATCAAAGAACACGTTTTTATAAACGAACACATAAAGTCAAGTGGTTATGGCAGATTTCATTCTGATTACGAAATAGCTCAAGCATGGGACAGATTACAAAAAGGATTACAAACAGAAAAAGATATGGATTTGCTTAACCATGAATTGTTTGAATCCCCATTTGAGAGTATATTTAAAACAAGCTAGAGGAGATTTTATAATGGGGGCATTTGTTTTACTTTTTAAAGAATATGAAGATGATACAGTAGTTATTTATAAATATGGTCCAAACGAACACACTATGGGGAAAATTCAATTAAACAAGGATACTAAGCTGTTCTCTGAAATTGAACCTTTACCAGATTCGAATCATTCAAACAAATTTTATTTTGATAGGGCTGCACAGCGGATGGCACGTTGCTTCGTTAAAGAAGGTGGTATATTTCCTGACAAGATGACATTTGAATCATAAAGTAGCTTCAGGAATACGAACCGAGCTTGCTCCATTGATAATAAAATGAGAGTAAGCTTTTTTCATTGCAATCTATCTGATTAAAGAGGAAAATTTTTATCCACCCTAGAATTAAGAGACGATTTTAGAAGGAGCATATCATGTTAACGCCAAAACAAGAAGAGAGCCTTAGTAAATTTATGAGTAAGATTCTTAGGCATACACCAGAACAGTTTGGTCTTGAGCTAGACCATGAGGGTTATTGTGACATTCAAGACCTGATTCAAGGGATAAGATCAGAGAATAGATGGGCCGATGTTAGTGAGTTGGATATCAAGCAAGTAGTAAACCATTGTCCAAAACAAAGATATGAGATTGTTAATGGGTACATAAGAGCTAATTATGGGCACAGTGCAGGCAGATTGGATTATAAGGAGGCCACTCCACCAACCATTCTCTATCACGGTACAAACACAAAGGTAATCCATAACATTTTTACTGAAGGAATTAAGCCAATGGGCAGAAAGTATGTACATCTGTCTGAAGCCCTTGAGTTTGCAATTCTGGCAGGTAAAAGACGTGGGGAACTGGTGATCCTTGAAGTAGATACAGAAAAGGCATTGGCTAATCAAGTGAAGTTTTATAAAGCCAACCACGGTGTTTGGCTTGCCGACCTTGTGCCGCCACAGTACTTAAAAAAGTTTGAATAAAGCGTAACCCAGACCGTTAACGATGATCACCGAGACTAGATGAGAAAAAATTCGTCTGGTCTTTTTGATATCGTCTATTTTGCTGTACATACATTCCCCTCCTAATATTTTGAATGTATCCACGAGTGTCCACACTTACCCGCAAATGCCGCATAAAATATCCCGGATGAACAAAGAGGAGGTGCATGAAATCACCATGATACACATGGAACCTATTCAAGTGGGTGAGCATACATTTATCGGAGTCGAGGTCAAACTGCCTAAAACAACGCTGTTAACGATCTCTAACTCCCGTGGTTACATCATGTGTGGTGCGTCTAAGATGTACCGAATTTGGAATAGTAAATTTTTTCGCTGTTTAAGACTTAAAGTCAAGCGGGACAAGCTTTCATAGCAGTTTTCAATTTACTGATCTGTACTGATTCATTCTATTAAAATCTTATAAATAACTGAATTTTGTGACCGCAATTGTGACCTCTTGGAGGGGGACAAGCATGTGACTATGCATCATACTCCTGTGAGGTCTGCTCAAAGGAGAATGTTAACCAACGTAGGTGAAAGTTACGGGGGCTTTGAGACTTCCATATTCATAATATAAATAAAGACCCCGTGTGGGGTCTTAAGAATTTTTTCTAACTGTAACCTTGGTTGTTTGATTGTCAGAGCTTTTAGTAATAATCAGTAAGTATTTAATATTGTTTTTTTCTACTGATATTACTTTGTTGCTTTCGACTTCAGTTATTTCCCATCCCTCATCTTTGAGTTCTTTTTGATATGCAGCATTAAAATTTTCAAAAGGTTGAGAAACTTCATATATTTTAAAATATTTAGCAGATTTTCCATCGACTTCGATGGCAGTGCTGGGGAGAGGCAAATTATTAAGTTCCTGAACATTTTCATATTCAGTACTAACCTCCTGGGTCGAACTATCTGTTACATTTGAACATGATGCAAGGATTATTAATAATACTAAACAAATCAAGCGCATAAACACCTCAGTCATTTGGGGTTCTTTTTGCAGTACTCATTTTCCATGCATAAACCTTGTACCCATTTGAATACCAAGTAGATAGGGGAGCGTCTTTTCGATCTGTTGTATGCTGAGTCAAAAAGAAACGACCATTCGTAAACTCAGTTATAATAGCTGTATGATCAATGTCACCATCATTATTAAAGTCAGCATTTACTGGGTCTCCCATTGATATATCGTTTGTACTAGATGCTAATTTAGCTCTATACTTCCAGTGATTATAGAAGTTATGTGCCCCTCCCCAGCTATGAGTTGGTTTAAAGAGGCGACCATTTCTAAAGTACCAAGCATCATCACCAGTTAAATATAAACCATCCCATTCCAGCATACCACCAGCATATAATGCCTGTGAAACAAAGTTGGTGCAGTCATTCCAACATGCTCTACTTACAGAACAACCAAAATAATCGGCGTAGTACTCAGAGTAAGTTGGATTACGGTCATCCCACCATTTGTAAGCATATTCTCTTGCTTCAACTGAACTGTATCCATTTGCATATCTTAACGGTTTTATGTCTGCCTTTTCTTGATAAACTGAGGCTTCAACAGTCGAAGGAGCCTCAACTGTTGAAGGATCTGACAAGGATACTGGTACAAGTTCCAACAGTTCCGCTAAGCCATCCTCATTAATGGATTTTGTATATAATTTTGATTTAAGGTTATTAATAATCTTGTTTTTCTCAGCGTTTTCGTATAAATCCACAAATTTAACTAACTTCACAAGTTCTTGTCTGTCAGGCTCTGAAAAGTCATCAAGTGATGACCCTAATGATTTTATAAATTTTTGATATTCAATGTTGTCGAGATCTTGATTGATTTTAATATTTTTTTCTACAATATACTTTTCTACAATATCAAAAGCTTTAGCATATTGTTTTAAGGCTTCGTCTTTTGTAACATTTGTTTCTTTAAGGGTATTGATTTTTAGCGTAGTTTTTCCCTGCACAATGTTATCTACCAATGTAGAAAAGGACGAATTTGGTTAAGCTTTTGACGTCAATTCCTTTTCTCCGTCTGCTGATGCAGGCGATGTTAAGAATGAGGTGGTTAAAAAAGAAATAACAAGTAACGGACTAGCAATTTTTCTTATAATTTTTAACATAATTGCACCCCTTTGTAATATTTATAATCAAAGACTAGCACACATCCTAAAGTACTTGAACATGCCATTCGAATCAAAAGTCGATGTCGTTTTTTGTCTTTTTGGGGCAATTTGTTTATTTTTTGATAAATCCGCTATTTCGTAAATAAAGATGAGATTGATGAAATCTAAACAAAAGAGTAGGTACTTTTATTTAAAGTAGGTAAAATTGCTATCGTTGAAATCGATTAATGAAAATTAAGAGGGGATGAGGCTTAGTCAGATATTTTTTGCAATGTCCAACTTGTTTAAGGTATTTGAGTCTGATTTAATAAGGAGAGTATATATAGTCAATATAACCCATGTAAAACACCAATTTTACCATCCAGTTGCCCCCATATTGACGGTGACTGGATTTATTTGTATCCAAATGTCCCAACGCCTGAACGTTTACAACCTATATTATTCTCAGTATGGACTTTTTTGTCCACATTGGAGATGCGACATCGCAACGCGTCAAATTGACGTTTCGCCAAATCAAATCTATAAGAGATGCGATGTCGCAACTGTCAACTTTGGCGTATGAAGCTAATTATATAGCTTGGTTACCCTTAAAATTCACCGACATCGGAGAAAATTGAGCGCCTTGAATGGACTAGAGAGCTTGAACAATTGGAGAGATTGAAAGCAAAGGAACGCTAAGGAACTCGTACAGACAATGATGACAACATTGGACAAAATTTTGCGCGAAGTAATTCACCAAATACAACAATCACTACTGTACGAATTGAGAAGCTTCTACGAAAATTTCGGGGAACCTTATTGTTGTCCTAACTGTTGCCATAACTAATACTTAAATAATTTCAGTATTAGGCTACTAAGTTAAGTTTAGTACGTTCAAATCAAATGGTGGGCTGTCCAACTTTGGACTGTCCTGTAAAGTTGTAAAGGGTGTGGAAAATTTTCCACAGGGTTCATAGCTGATAATATAGTTTATACAACAAAATGGGTGTCATCGAGTGTCAACCCAACGAAATATCAAATTGTAATGTTGTCATTTGTACATGTCACCGAGTGACACGATTCTCGTTGGACAATTCTGACCAATGAGAAGGGACGTGATTTCAAATCGCCCCCTTTTTCGCGAAAAGGCGAAATACTCCTCCACCAATGAAGGCACAAAATTGTGCTGTGTCACTTTTATTCTCGCTTAACTAGATTGCCTAATGTAACGATGTCGTTGGAACTTGATGTCTGATGAAAACAGAGCTGTAGTCCAAGAAAACAAAGTTGTAGATTGGCCGTTGGTATTAAGCTAATGGGCAGAATAGTTCAATGCGATAAATAATTGTATAATTTAGAAGACGGAAGAATCTAATTTGGAGGTTTGTATGATTAAAGATCATTGGTTTACAGTGCAACGGATTGATGATAATACATACGCAATTAGTGAATACGGACATTGGGAGAAAGTACATTCATTTTTATTATTGGGAGATCAAGAAGGGGTATTAATTGATACAGGGCTTGGGATTGATAGTATCAAAAGAATAACAGAGCAGTTGACATCTTTACCTCTAAAAGTTATTACGACACATGTCCACACTGACCACATAGGTAACCATGGCGAATTTGAACGGATCTTTGTCCATAAAGGAGATGAAGACTGGCTAATTAACGGGATTCAAGGCTTAACAATAGAGCAAATCAGGAAGAATATTAGAAGAGATATAACCTTGCCTACTCCAGAAAGGTTTAATCCGGATACATACCAACCCTTTAAAGGAAAGCCGACAGGTTTGTTGAAGGATGGTGATATATTCGATCTAGGGGACAGAAGATTAATTATATATCACACTCCAGGACATTCTCCTGGCCATATTTCAGTTTTCGATGAAACAAAAGGGTATTTATTTACTGGCGACCTGCTTTATGATGAAACGCCAATATATGCTTTTTATCCTTCAACGAACCCTGTCGATTTAGTAAATTCATTAGAAAGGATTGCAAGAATACCCAACGTCAAAATGGTATATGGTTCTCATAATACATTAGGGCTTAATCCAATAATTTTAGATGAAATAAAAATTGCAGTTAAATTTCTCAGGGGAAATGATCTCGTCAAGTTTGGAACTGGGATTCATAAATTCAACGGATTTAGCATTCAGTTCTAATAATCTTGTTAAATTAGGGGCAGATTATTTATAAATATGTTAAAATAAGGGTGAATAAAATCAGAGGTGATTTAATGTTCAATCCGAAGGTCTTCTTCTATTAGTTGTGTCTAAGGCCATGGCTTCAAATGCCAAATCTAACCCGGCACAACGGGGATGAAGATGTTTATACGGGAAGAGATTCAATCCTGGGTAGAAGAGAAACAACGTAGTCTGGAGATCAACAATAAGCCCAAAGATCCAAGAAGAGAGAAGCTTAAGGATTTCCGTAAAGGAATCAAGAGTGTTCATTACAATAAAGAATGTAAAGTAGCAAGAAAAGATGATTATCGTCTGTATAGAACAAAAATGAAACGATTGATGCGTAGCGAGAAATACGAGCTTCTACACAGTTACAAACGAACAAGTGGTTGGATTACTTGGTAAATGAGGTGGCCTTGGATGAACTTATCCTATTGTTGAAGTGACTAGCAGTAGGGCAGTTCATGAGGGGCTGCTTTTTTTTCATTGAAGTAAGGTTAGAACCAATACGTGGTATTATTTAGAAGGAATCGATTCGAGAACAATTGCTGCGACAAGGAGCGTTGTAACATGAAGCTGATCAAAAATTTCGCGTTAGTCGTTGTGAGTCTTATTAGCGATTTGTGGCTTGGGTTAGGAATCAAGCCGGAGGTTTATGATAACCGAAGCAGCGTGAAAACCAAAGCCGGGTATATTTTATTTGTTTTGATGGCGGCATCAATTGCAATAACAACTGTTGCATGGGTAAGTGCTCGGATTTATTAAATCAGTGGGTCTTTACACTAACGGGATAAGTTAGTTTAATAAAACAGCAGCATTTTAGGATTTTATTCTCTTCGGACACTTGATTCATTCAACGTAAAATTGCATTCGATTAGGATACACAAAAAAGCCTAGATGATTAGTCTAGGCTCTTTGTTGTGTCTATGTAGTTAATTTAATGGAATGTAGGTTTATTCTTCTGTTTCTTCTGCTATATCGAACAAATCTTCTAAGCCGATACCTAAATAACCACAAATGTTAGCCATCATTGAGGTAGAAAGACGAGAGCTATCACCCCTCTAAATATTAATCAAGTGCCTAGCAATAGGTTCCTTTTCGTTACTATAGACCCATTACCCAAGACATGGTAAACTATTGGTATTATTTGAGAGGTGGGACTATTTTAAATGAACGCGTGTATTAATTGCAATAATTCACTAGAAGATGAAAGTTTATTTTGCAACAAATGCGGAGCTAAACAAAAAGATGATCGGCAGTTTAACGATAATCATGTTGATTCAATCGATAATTCAGTTATTAAAAATAAACGAAAATTATCTAAAAAAATTCTATTTATCACTGCGGCTATCTGTGTATTGTTTATTGTGTCAGTTGTTATCTATTTAAATACTCCTGAACAAAAGGCTAGAGCAACAGTGGACAATTACTTAAATGCCATACAACATGGTGAGTCTGTAAGTAAATTTAAAAATGAATATTTTACTGATTATGTAAATGTGTTGGATTTCAAATATATTAACACTAGAGAACATTTAAGTTATGACGGTAAGCAAACTCTCACCCTTGATGAAGATTGGTACAACAAATATGAGAAACAAAAATTTTCTAGCTTTATGGGCTTTTTGATAGTTAAGGAAGCTGAATATAGAGAAAATACAGATTACACTATTCTAGAGAGCAATAGTGAAAAATTAGTTGTCAGAGACAATAAAGTTGGACATTCATTTTCTTTCTTATACGATATGCAAGTAACAAACACCTCAGGTACTCCTACCTATAAAAGGGTTGTATTTGATGTCGACAACTTCTCTGGTAAATATAAAATTTCTGATATCATAGAAAAGTACTAGTACAGACACACTATAATTACTTTTGCGATCTTATATTAACTGATGCGGATAGTTGCTTTTCCGTTTGTTTATACTATTTATAGAAAATGAAATCGATTTCGAAAATATTAAGATGGATGAATAAGTAAAAGCGCCTGTAATGGGCGTTTTTTTTGGGTTTATTTAAATATCAAACAAATTTCTTCCTTATTATTGGTACATTGTGCTAATATACTAGGTATATAATACTAAAAAGGGGTTGTGTAAGAGTGAAAAAGAAAGTATTAGCTAGTTCATTTGCCTTAGTGTTGATTCTTTCCAGTGCTACAGCATATGCTCATCCGGGTAGAACTGATTCAAATGGTGGGCATTATTGTCGTACTAACTGTGCTAAGTGGGGACTTCAAGACGGGGAATATCACTATCATAATGGTGGAGGATCTTCTTCACGTAGTTCCTCATCTTCGAGTTCAAGTAAATCAACTCCTAAAAAGAGCGCTGCAAAGCCTAAAGCAGCGAAGCCAGCTTATAAAGAATCTGGATTAAGAGTTTATGTAAACGGAAATAAATTAAGTTTTAGTAGTGAGCCATTGATTTATCAGAATACCAATTTGGTTCCACTTCGTGAGATTGCTGAAGGTTTGGGTGCTACCCTGAACTATGATAATAATAGTGGCACAATTGGCGTAACTAAAGGAAATAGTAAAATGACACTTACCATTGGAAGCAAAATAGTGTTTTACAATGGATCATCTGAAACAGTGAGTGCAGCACCTAAAGTAATAAAAGGAGTTACCTATGTTCCTGCTCAGGTTTTTGCTAGGGGATTAGGTGCAGGTATTGAATTAGACAACATTAATAACTCTCTAAAAATAACATATTAAAGCCATGTAAATGAGCTAGAGGAGTTTTTTGATTACCATCAATATACTAATTAAAGTATCACAGGTTTTAGAAAGTCACATAAAATCTGTGATGCTTTTCTGCTTGTATATTTGTAAGTAAAACGATGATTTTATAAGGAGAGTGAGATGCTAATGAGTACTAACGATAAGTTGTTTGAACACCAAGTTAATAGAAACCTCAAAGGAATCGAACTCGAAAAAAAAGGAGAAATTGTGGAAGCTATTTTGCTATATGAAGCGAACGTTTCTGAATGTTTTGAAGGGAATCATCCTTATGATAGGCTGCGTACTATTTATAATAGGCTCAATCGATATAAAGATGTAATACGAGTACTTGAACAAGCAGTATATGTATTTGATGCAAAGGTCAATAAACTAAGGGCTGATAGACTACCGAAACTGACTAAGTTTATTGACCAACTAGAAAAAGCGAAGAATAAGTATAGCTAAATATGTATCTCATGGCATATAGTCAACTCATCAATTTTCAATTATTACGCATACTTAGTCAGGAGAAATCAAAATGGCAGAGAAGAAGAACCAACATTTTGTACCTCGATTTTATTTAAAGTATTTTTCATGCGAAGGTTCAGGGAAGTATCTAGGCATTTATAATATCCCGAACAACAAGAAGATTGCCAGAGGCGGATTACAGGGACAAGCATCGAAAGATTACTTTTATGGAAAGGATCTTGAAATAGAAGATGCTTTGGGGAAAATTGAATCAGAAGCATCAAAGATTTTTAATGCAATGATTATAACTGGAGAAGTTCCGATGCATGAATCAGTGGCTCATTATATGTTGTATGTATTCATATTTTCATTATCTGCTAGAACCGAGCAAGCTGGCGACAGCGTAAATGAAATGGCAGATAAGATGGCAAAAGAAGTTTTAAAACATAATAGAGAAATAAAAAAATATTTAGAAGGAATAAGCTTTGGCTATGACCATCCTACTCTGCTTTCTATTTCAGCAGCAATGCAAACTCTGCCATTAATTGAAGACTTGAAATTTAAGTTTTTGTTTAATGGAACTGACATTCCATTTATAACCTCAGATCATCCTGTTATAAAATATAATCAATTTTGTGAGAAACGCAAAAAATTTGGTGGTCATACTGGATTAGCTACTAAGGGGTTTCAAATCTTTTTCCCAATGTTTCCTGATCTATATATTGTATTGTATGATTCAGATGTTTATCGACTTGGCAATAAGAAAGATGAAGTAATAAATATAGTAAGCAAAAAAGACGTTCAATCATTAAATCTACTTCAATTTATTAACGCTCACAGAAATATTTATTTTAATGAAGGCTTTAAAAACGAATATTTAGAGGACTTGAAAAAACGTGGAAGCAAATTCAGAAAGAAGTTCCTTTCTTCAGTTGTTGAATACAAAAGAGCCGATGGATTGCGGCATGAATCATTACTGCATATGTATTCAAATGATACAAAGATTGGTCTTAATCTATCTTTCATAAAAGAAGTAAAAAAGGCAAAAAAATATGATTTAGGCTCCAAGGTAGTTCATTATCGAGATAAAAGCAAAGTGGAAAGTTTCGAGTCAGAAATAAAGTCTAAAAATTTCAATAAAATTAGCCTTATACGAGGAGATTAAACTATGAATGATAAAAAAATTGTTTCCATTGGTATCGATTATAATCAACGTTTGAAAAACAACAAGGGTAAGGGGTGCGTTCCATGCGAGGTATCAGAAAGATACATATTATTTGATGATTTAGTTCATGAGAATGGAATGGTTTTTGCTCAGGTGAGAACCACAAATGACGATGTAGACAGATTGTTGTGTGGGTTAACAATAAAATATGATGATCTTGTAGCTGCTATAGAGAATATGAAAAGATCGTAAAAGAAAAATAATACAAAGACAGGCGTTTGAATCAAACGAAAATTTCTATATAGTCGTTACTTAAACAAAGAAATTAGAAAGTATTAGTGAGATTCAACTTGTTAAAGGAGAGAAAAATGGAAATTATCACGAAGTATTTGCCTGTAGTTGGAGCCGGTTCCTTAATTGCATTAATCGTTCTATTTTTTAAAGGTATAGCCTTAATTAATTCCTCTCACATCGAAAAGTTACTGTATAAAAGTAACAAAAAATATGTAGCAACAACATTGAGTATTATTCTATATTCCTCAATCTCTACATTTTTATGTGTAAGCATGAGTGTTATCTTTGGTGGAATTAAAACTATAATAGATCTGAAGGCGGTATTAACAATCTCTTTAGTTCTTAGTATTGTAGCCTATTCAATTGTGGCCGTAATTCTTTATCTTATATCTAAGAAGAAAGAAAGGGTATATTATATTAAAGAAAATCTAAATGGCACAGATATTGAGCTTTACTTATTGAAAACTACTGATGAGGGCTATATTTTATTATCTGATCAACCATATATTTATTCTAGCACTGGATTTAAAATATTAAAGAAACAAGAAGACATACTTAATAAGCAGATTTATTCAAAGATCATTTCATAGCAAACAGAGGTGAATACTTTAATATGAGTTCAAACCAGCATCACACAATGACCTACACACTAAACAGCGGTATTAAAGGAACTGTCAATCTATCCACCAAACAAATACAGCACTGGATAGAATCTTATCGTGTAGGCAGTAAATATGTAACCACAGTTGGTAAAGA
>RCUE01000083.1_pt1 | contig 42155 bp, 28 predicted proteins | sample 2166111 | NCBI WGS metagenome assembly RCUE01 (sample SAMN09930795, study PRJNA488358) | compost metagenome | feature: garden; material: soil; isolation source: compost soil in phenylacetonitrile-enriched culture | place: Germany: Experimental Botanical Garden Goettingen | collected 2016-01-27 | reverse complement strand
CATCCGGTGTAGATAATATCATGACCAGCTTGCTGGGAGGTGTAGCTGCGATCTCACTTGTGGTAGGGGGAATCGGAATTATGAATATTATGATGGTGTCGGTTATAGAGCGCACGAAAGAAATTGGTATTCGAAAAGCTATTGGTGCCAAGCCAAGAGATATTATGATTCAATTCCTGTCCGAAGCGGTCATTTTTGGTCTGCTAGGGGGGATGCTCGGGGTTGTTACAGGCGTAGGCGCCTCCAAAATAATCGAAGCAACAGCACGCATGACCATTGAATTTACAATCTCGCCGATCCTATATTCGTTTCTTAGCTCTGCAGGTACAGGCATTCTATTTGGGGTATATCCGGCTTATAAAGCAGCAAGATTAAAACCAATAGATGCATTGAGATACGAATAATTGAATGGGCACATGGTCGCAACATAAAACGTGAACTGCTTCTAGATTTTTGGAGGAATATATACTATGGAAAAAAGCTATGTGCAAAATAGAACCAGAGCTCATCGAATGAAGAGGAAGAGAAGAAGACTACTGTTTATTATTCTCATTTGTATGGTTCTAATGATTATAAAACTCTTTGACATCTTCAGTAGTAAACCACAGCCAGTAAAAACGATTGAATATGCAGAAAAAATAGAATCAGTATCAACCGACAAACTAAATAACAAATCCAAAGGGAGCGAATCTTCTCTACAAAATGTTTCGGATGTTGAAGATGCAGCATTTGTTGAAAAGTACTTAAATCAGCAAATGCAAGGGCAGCGACCTGAGGGGATCGACGGTAAAAAAGTAGTCTATTTATCTTTTGATGATGGTCCATCGGTTACCGTAACGCCTAAAATATTAGATATTCTTAAAAAAGAAAGTGTGAAAGCAACGTTTTTTGTGGTAGGAAAAGCAGTAGAGGAAAATGAAGTGACTAAAAAAATAACAAAAAGATTGGTTAAGGAAGGACATGCGATCGGAAATCATACCTACTCACATGACTACAGTTATTTGTATCCGAATCAGACTGTGAATTCGAGCAGTTTTATGAATGATATTGAAAAAACAAATCAAGTTTTAAAGCAAATATTGGGGCAGAATTTTTCCACAAGAGCGATTCGATTTCCAGGCGGCCACATGACATGGCAGAGAAATGATCCCGATGGTATGGAAGTACTGGACAAAGAACTACAGGATAAGGATTACCATCAGATTGACTGGAATGTGTTACCTAAAGATGCAGAGGGTGCACGTAAGAATGCTGAGCAATTAATTAGTGAATTCATGAGAAATATTGGGACTAGAGAAAAAGCAGTGGTACTCATGCATGACACTTATGGGAAGGAAGAAACAGCCAAAGCCTTGCCTGAAATCATAAGATATTTAAAAAAGCAGGGATATGAATTTAAGACTATCAAGTAACGTACCGATTTCAATCAAAGCATGAAGGGATACGCAATAATATGGATGTTAAAGATCTGGAGGATCTATATTTATCTTGCAAATCAGACCTCTTTGGCTATCTATTGAGGATATTGCATAACAAACAGGATGCTGAAGATTTGTTGCATGAGTGTTTTATTCGGTTTATAAGAGCTTCGCCTGACTTGCCCCAAGATCGTATTCGGTTTTACCTTTTGAGAATTGCCAAAAATTTAGCTATAGATTTAATCAGAAAACGAAAAAAGATGGAGGAATACATTTTACGTAAGGGGCTGCTCCACTATCACTGGGATATCCTTGATTTTGAAATTCAGGAGGAGGTCAATCAAATTCTCTTGATGGCAAGTAATACCGAGCAAAGAACGGTACTTGAATTGCGATTAGTCCAAGGATACTCCATAAAGGAAACGGCTAGAATTTTAAACAAGAGTGAGAATGCAGTGAAGTCTTCGCTTCACAGAGCTTCCCAACGTATTAAATTGAGATATATTTCTTGAACTGATTGGATGAAAAGAGGAGTAGACATAGAGTCTGCTCCTCTTTTCGCTCAATACAGAGATAAAACAATAAGATCGATATTTTCCACCATAATAGATAATAAATATCCCCTTTTTTTGGATTGTTTCTATTTATAATGAAAGCGCACCCATAACAATCAAAGGAGCTGATTTGTTTTGACACGTAACAAACGCTTAAGAAGATTGTCCACCGCCATGTTAACGGTGCCTATGCTCACGATGTTCGCTTCAAGCGCAATGGCAGAGCAGGAATCGAACGGACATAAGCCTCCGGTTTCTACTGGAAGCGGCGTATTTTATGAAATTTATATCAATTCTTTTTATGATTCGAATGGAGACGGACATGGTGATTTGAAAGGAATCACACAAAAGCTTGATTACTTAAACGATGGAAAACCCCATTCGGGTAGGGATTTGCAGGTCAGCGGCCTCTGGCTTATGCCCCTAAATCCATCTCCAAGCTACCATAAATATGATGCAACTGATTACTATCAGGTGGACCCACAGTATGGGAGTCTAAATGATTTCCGCACCTTGATGAAAGCAGCGGACCGAAAGGGCGTTAAGGTGATCATGGACCTTGTTATCAATCATTCAAGCAGCGAGCATCCATGGTTCAAGGAGGCCAGTGCCAACCCGCAAAGCAAATTCCACGACTATTACGTATGGGCGGATGAGAACACAGATTTGGAAGAAAAGGGCTCGTGGGGTCAGCAGGTATGGCATAAGAATCCGAATGGCGAAGGGTATTTCTACAGTACGTTCTGGTCGGGCATGCCGGATCTGAACTTTGACAATCCCGAAGTCCGCAAAGAAATGATCAAAGTCGGCAAGTATTGGCTGCAGCAAGGTGCAGACGGGTTCCGACTTGACGCGGCGATGCATATTTTTAGAGGACAGACGAAAGATGGTGCGGATAAGAACATTGCCTGGTGGAGTGAATTTCGTTCCGAGATGGAGAAGGTAAATCCAAATGTATATCTGGCAGGAGAGGTATGGGACAAACCGGAGACCATAGCTCCTTATTACGGACAGCTCCACTCCTTGTTTAATTTTGACCTGGGCGGAACGATTTTGAAGTCCGTGAAAAACGGCCGAGATCAGGGTATCGCGGCATTCGCCGAGAAAACGCTGCAACTGTACAAATCATATAATAAGGCGGCACTCGATGCTCCGTTCCTGAGCAACCATGACCAGACTCGTGTCATGAGCGAGCTAGGCGGGGATGTGCGAAAAGCCAAGCTGGCCGCTTCCATTCTTTTAACGCTTCCGGGTCAGCCGTTCCTCTATTATGGCGAAGAAATTGGTATGAAGGGAGAGAAGCCTGATGAGTTTCTTCGTGAGCCTATGCGCTGGTACAAGGGAGAGGGCCCTGGTCAAACGACATGGGAGAAACCCAAATACAACAAAGGCGAGGTATCAGTGGAAGCGCAGCTGAGAGACGATGATTCCCTGCTGGAAAGCTATCGCACACTCATCCGTCTGAGGGAAAAACATGAAGCTTTACGCAGCGACAGTCTGCAACCTATACAAGCAGGCTCTGCCAGCGTGACCGCATTTAAACGTACTTCAGGCAAAGAAGCACTGTATGTATATCATAACCTGTCTGGAGAGCCGGTTACCTTGCAGATGAAAGATCCCGATAAGGGTAAATGGAAAGTGGTCTTCTCCACCTCAAAGGATGTGAAGGTGAAGAAAGGAACAGTTAAAATTCCGGCTTACAGTTCTCTGATTACCGAAGAAGACAGAAAGAGCTGAATATACGCAAAATTACCGTTCAGATGAAGCAGGACATATATCGTTGAATCCAGTTTGGGGTGTTAACAGCACCCCTTTTTTCTATTGAACCGGAAACGTACGTGTTCTAACTATACCGATTTGACGTAAAGCACGCCCCTTAGAGTACACACAGGGAAGGAAAAATGACATTCTCCAGTGTATATTCCAAGGGGCATTATTTAATACCCTCAATCATAGTAAAGATCGGACGATTCCATATGATTATAAAGGGGGTATGCCTTCCGGTATGTTTCGACTCTTGCTCTTGGCAAGCAACTGCTCATCAAACGGCAAATTCTCTTTGATCGCCCACAGATCGTCATAGCTGAGAATACAGCGATCAGCTCTGGACAGATCCTGCCGGCCGGAGCCGGGGTTATGGAAGCCGATACAGTACATTCCTGCACTTTTGGCTGCCTGGACCCCGTTATGTGAATCCTCAATAACGATGCAATGGGCTGGTGCAATGCCTAGCTGCTCGGCGGCGTATAAGAAGATGTCCGGTGCCGGCTTACCCTGCAGTACCTCTTCACCGGTGATTCGAATGTCAAAGTAACGGCCAAGTCCTGTCTTTTCCATAATGAGATCAATCAGCGCCCGCGGAGAGGAAGAGGCCACCGCGACCGGAATCCCTTTCTCTTGCAGCCAGTCCAGCCACCGCTCCAGTCCATCGATCGCCGCAAGGCCCTCGTGTGCAATCATTGTCTGCATCACATTTTTTCGGTGATAGGACAAGGCCTCTTCCACCGTATTGGTGAGCTGATGCCTGTCCAGCACTTGACGCCACATGGATTCGAGTGTCACTCCGACATAGGTGTGATGCTCTTCTTCCGTCATGGGCGCACCGAAATGGGCAAAGGAGCTGCGTTCGACCTCAAAGTAGATCGGTTCGCTGTCTACTAACACCCCGTCCATGTCGAAAATGACCGCTTTGACTGGAACGGACGCGGATAGGTCTCCTGTGCATTCATTATTCGTCGGTGTAACATGATGGATGCTCGTCATGTCCATTCTCCCCCTTGTTAGTAGCTAAATTTAGTTGTCGGAGCCACTAGATTGCAGCACAATCTTGATCGCCTGAGACGAGGGCTGAAGTGTCCGCTCGCTGATATTGCATCCAAGCGTCTTAAAGGCTTCATGGTAGTCATCCAGCGGATACGAGTGGGTAATGATTTTTTTGGCGGGAATGATTTGCTGCTCAATCAGGTAATGCGCCGTGGAGAACGTGCCTAGAGAATCAATCGAGCCGATGATTTTAAGGCTACGGTCAACTACCTCTTTCGGGTTAAACGAACTTATCCCATCTCTCAGCCCCACCAGCATCAAATACCCGCCGCTCGCAAGCTGGCTTAGCACCTCAGTGCCGACCACTCCTGTGGTGTCCACAATCATGTCCACCTGATTTTTTAACGGAGCCAGCTTATGAATGGCCGATTCCAGTGTGGCGTGCGCGGACCACCGTTCGGGGGCAATAGAATCCGCTATGGCGAGCCGTTCCTCCGAGATGTCAACAAGGCAACCAGTTACGCCTTTCGAAGCAAGAGCATAGCTGTACAGAATCCCGATCGGACCTGCGCCTATAATAACGGTTGTGAAGTTCGGCAGCAGGTTAATCTGGTTGATTCCGGTCAGCATACAGCTCAGCGGTTCGGTCAGCGTCGCTTCTTCGTAGCTGATATGGTCCTTCAACTTGTACAAAAAACGGTCCTCAGTCACATAATAATCGGTGAACGTACCGTCTGCGCTGACTCCGGTCTCTGTTACGGATTTGTGTGTGCAATGATTTTGTCTTCCTGTCCGGCACATTTCGCATTGGCCGCAGTAGTAAGTTGGATCAATCACCACTCGGTCTCCAGGCTGCAGTGAACTGACGGCTGGTCCTACAGCGATCACATCCCCCGCTGATTCGTGCCCCAAAATCGTAGAAGGCACGGCATGATATTTGCCACTGATGATACCTAGATCCGTACCGCATACGCCAGTCGCCCGAATCCGGACGAGTACATCGTTATCTTTTTTTATCTCCGGGATAGGTCTTTCCTCAAGTGCGACATCCCAAGCTGATTTATATACAAGTGCGAGCATGTATAATTCCTCCTTTTGCTTATTGGGCAGATCGTTAGTGAAGGGTAGCAAGAACGGCGTCAAGCCGTTTAACAATTTCGGCAATCTCATCTTCGGTAGCCGTGAGGGAAGGTCTGACTTTGACCACATTCCCATAACCGTAACGGGAACCTCTCAGAATTAATTGTTGTTCCTCAAATGCGCGATCGATAATCCCGTTGCTTTTCACTGCATCCGGGGCATCGTCCTCGTCTACAATTTCCAGTCCCCACATCAGTCCGACGCCACGAGCCTCACCAATGCAATCATACTTGTCGGCCATCTCCGTCAGTAGGGATCCGAGCAGGCTTCCTTTGGACCGGACGGCTTCCAGAAAACCGGGCTCGGTTACAACCTCCAATGTGGATTTGGCTGCCGTGACCGAGATCAGATTGCTGCCCGAAGTAAAGGAATGTTCGTGCTTCTCCAGGACATCGAGACGAGACTGCATCAATACCGCCGCAACCGGGACTCCAATACCACCCAGACCCTTAGCGAGAGTAATAATATCCGGTTGGATGTCAAACAGTTCACTTGCGAACATGTAACCTGTCCGCCCGATTCCGGTCTGCACTTCGTCTGCAATCAGAATCATCCTATGCTCGTCGCATAGCTGACGGAGGCGCTTGAAATATCCTGCAGGCGGGATGATATTACCTCCGTTGCCCAGAATGGGTTCAATAATCATGCAGGCCACAGACCCTGAGCTTCCATACTCAATGGCGTCCGATATAGCGTCAATACAATGATGACCACACTTGTCTGGTGAAGAATTAAAAGGACAGCGATAACAGTAGGGGGCAGGCACATGCAGAGAATTTGCTGCAACTGAGTTAGGGAAATTCTTGCGACGAAAGGCATTACCGGAAATGCCTGTTGCAAACTGGGTTTGTCCATGATGTGATAGATGCAGACTGATGATATCGGTTGCTCCGGTGTATTTTTGGGCCAGCTTCACAGCACATTCGTTCGCTGTGGAGCCGGTAATATCTCTCATCCATCCGGCGTCTATGCCGTTCGGGGCATACTGGATTAGATGATCTAGGACTTCTTCGACATAAGGCTCTGTAAAAGTAGAAGACATGTGTGCAAGATTGCCGACTTGCTCCTGTACTTTGCTTACGACATGAGGGTGGTTATAACCGAGCGACAAGTTGAAGGTGCCGGATACGCCATCCAAATACTCCTTACCCGAATCGTCAATTAGAGTAATGCCTTTACCATATCTGAAACGTTCTTTGGTCAACGTATGCACGATATTTCCCCTCCATATCAGAATATACATTCTTATTAAGTCATCTTTATAAAGTCTACCACCCTATCAGAGCATAACGAGGCTGAACTCACCTCCCCAAAATAAGAAATCCACCTTCCTTGCCCTCATGGACAAGGGAGCATAATCCGGTGCTTCTGCGATAGGCCTCACCTCCCCTAAGAACTAAAACAATATCATCCTTCCTTGCCCTGATGGACAAGAGAGTCAACGACTCGGCTGCCCCGATCATTCCACAGATGCGTGAGAATAAGTGCCAGCAGCAAAATCAGAGTAAACCCTCCTAAAATCCAGAGGCTAGCCGCCACTGGCCATTCGCTCATGCTCCAGCCAATTACATATTGAAGCACCGAGCCGCCAATTCCGCCCGACGCAATCAGAATGCTGGTCGTCCGCTCGGTCATTCCTGGAATCAGCACGTTGGCATAGACAAGCGCGATACAGAAGAGTCCAGACATGAATAGACCTGCACCGAAAATTATAAGGTATGTAGCCCATTGGCTGGATATAAACACCATGGCAACTAGGAAACAGAAAGTACCGATTGCACTCCACAGCAGGTAAGGAATATATCCTGCTGACTCTGCAATCCTTCCTGAGAACATACGACCAATGATCATTGCAATCCAAAGCACGCTGACACCCAGCGAGGCTACGGATCCTTGAAGATGTAGCGTCTCTGTCAGAATAGAAGGTAGGAAGTTCATGAGCCCCAGTTCAAGACCCATATAAACAAAGAAGAATATAATGAAGATTCCTAGCAATACACGATGCTGTCCAGAGTAACGGGCTTGTTCAACTGAACGTTCAGTAGTTCGGATGTCTGCTTGGGTAAGGTGAGAGGAGGCGGATGTAGGCATGGTAAGCCACAACAGCGCTAAGACAAAAGTGAGAAGGGAGATGGTGTAAAAGGTTAGATTCCACATTCCAAGCCAGATATACAGGCTAACGATCGCCGGAATAAGCAGTGCACCAAGTGCAAAATAGACATCCAGCTTAGACATGGCCACGGCTTTTTGCTCCTCCGTGAACTCAATGGTAAACGCTCCGATGGACGATTCAATGATGCCTGAGCCGAAACCAACCCAGATGGCCATTGCGATGACCCAATTCCATGAGGGTAGTACACCCAAGATAATGCACGCTGCCACGATACTACCCAGGGCTATGGATAACATGGACTTGCGACCCAGATGCAGAGCCATGAAGGGGGTGAGCAGAACACCGACAAGAAATCCGAAAAACTGCAGGAACAGCAGTAATCCACCATCGCTGTACCCCCGTCCATAGTGAGATAGTAAAGTCGGCAGTAATGCCCCAAGCACCACACTGGTGACGCCGATTAACAGATAGAAAGCACAACTTAAAGCGAATAGTCTCTTCAAGGCCTGTCCCTCCAGTAGGTCATATTTTTTATATGAGTATTTTTTTTACTAGAATATACCATCACATTGGAAATGTATATATATTTTTATATAGAAAATGTAAAAAATTAATTTGACAATTTTACACGTATTTAACTTCAATTATGTTTAATCCAGTTAAGGTGAAACCTTTATCTAAAGAAACTGCAAGCGGCAGGAGGGAATAAGATCAGTCCAAATTGTTCTCGAACGCCAAACGGCTCATAATTAAGTCATAACTTTGAGTTTGCAATAATGTTAGTAAGGATACCTAGTAAAGATGCCTAACAGTTGCTTTACTTCATAGCAACTATGATTGATAGGGTAGAAAAACGAATGTTAAACGCTTACAATTCAAAAGGGAGAGGGAATTTTATTCGCTAGTTGAGAAGGAGAAGCATGAAGAAGGGAAGAAAGGAATGCAGTGCAGCATAATTATCATTAGTCATGTGCACGGCTTTTTGAACTTTACTGCAAAAGGAGTCTACCAAAATGAATTTTTATTTAGAAATCCCGGAGCTTGACCGACATTTTCCTTTCCGGAGTTTTATTAATAAAGGCGACGTGCTTTGCTATCCTCATTGGCATAAAGAAATTGAAATTATTTATGTGACCCAGGGAACCTTGGATCTGGGAATTAACGATATTTCGATACGCATGAAACAAGGTGAAGTTCAGTTTATAAATGGGGGTGATGTTCATTATTTCTTGGCCTCTCCCGACAGCGAACGGGTGGTTATTCAATTTGATCTGAGCTTTTTTCAAGAGGTTTCCACATTAAGTGATCAGAAACGCCCTCTAAGATATATATTTACGGAGATGGAGCAATCAAGCTGGAACTGGCCAGAAGAAACAGCAGCTAAAATGCTTCCTCTGATTCAAAGCATTTATGATGAGAACGTCAACCGACACGAAGGCCATGCTTATATGATCAAAGCCAAGGTGTTTGAGATGTTGACTCTTATTATGCGTGAAGTGCCGAGAAGCATAACCCCAAGGCTTCCTGAACTCTCAGAAAGAACCTTAACACAATCCAAGGACACTCTTTATAAACTGGAACGTATTTTTGAGTATGTGGAATGTCATTATCATGAAACCATCTCGCTGAAGAATGTCGCTGATTATATGGGGTTCAGTCCTTATTATTTCGCCAGGCTGTTTAAGAAGAATACGGGGATGACCTTTGTAGCATTTTTGAATGATTACAGACTAAATAAGGCAAAATGGATCTTGTTGAATGAAAACAATCCGATTACTGAGGTCGCAGAGGCGGCAGGGTTCAGTAGTGTAAAGACGTTTCATCATCTCTTTAAGGAAGCGACAGGAACATCACCATTGAAATACCGCAGGACAATATTCGGGAATAAAACAGCAAGAAATGAGGAGGAAAGCTTTTCATGAGATTTGTATGATAGAGCTATCCGACGAAGTTAAGGGTGAGTTACGAGGACATTAAAATTTATTGACATGAGCACCCACTTGATAGGCGGTGGGCTTAAATCAGGAGTGGAGGAAGATGAAAATGGACAATCGTATATACAATGTAGTCATCATCGGTTATGGAGGCATGGGAAGCTACCATGTTCAATTGATCGAATCTAATCAGCAACTTGCCGTTGGCGGTGTATATGATATTGTCGATTACCGGATGGAACTGGCTGCGGCTGCCGGCTATAAAACCTACGCGAGCCTGGACGCCGTTCTGGCCGATGAGGCCGTCGATATTGTTTTGATAGCAACACCTAATGATGTTCATAAGGAAATCGCGATCCAGGCGCTACAAGCCGGAAAGCATGTCATTTGCGAAAAACCGGTTACGATAACGAGCGCGGATTTCTTGGATATTGTTGAGGTGGCAAAGAAAGAAAATCGTGTGTTTACGGTACATCAGAACCGTCGATGGGATGAAGACTTCCGAATTATCAAAGATATAATTGGCAATAAGACCGTGGGCGAGCTCTTCCAGCTGGAATCGCGAGTTCAGGGAGCTAATGGCATTCCAGGTGACTGGCGGCAACTAAAGGCGTATGGAGGAGGAATGCTACTGGATTGGGGAGTACATCTGTTGGACCAGCTGCTTCAGATTACGGACAGCAAAATAGAAAGCGTAGCTGCTACCCTAAGCTATATTTTGGGGACTGAAGTGGATGACGGCTTTGCCAGCTTTATTGAGTTCAAGGACGGCCTGACAGCAGTCATTGAAGTGGGTACAACCAATTACGTAAAGCTGCCACGCTGGTATATTAAAGGAACCGAAGGAACCGCAGTGATTCGAGATTGGGATTTGAGCGGAGAGATCGTCACCCGAAATCCAGATGTTGCTCACGTGGAACCCAAGCCGATTCAAGCAGGTCAAGGATTGACGAAAACGATGGCGCCGCCGTCTGAGGAATCCACCCTTAAGTTCCCGATTGAGAAAATACCTGCTGCTGCAGAAAGCTTTTATGAGAATTTTGTCTCCACCATCGAAGGAAAAGCGGAGATTGCGATCAAAAATGAAGAAGTACACCGTGTATTGGTGCTGATTGAGACGATTTTTGAGGCGGCAGCAACCAAAAGCGTGATTCGAAGAACTATTTAGATCTGCTCTATTTTTCGATCCATCATAAGAGAGATATATAGGAATCTGGAGAGAAACAAACAGATTTATTTAATGAAATTTTGGGATGCATTTAAGTAATCAGTAAACCTTTGAAATGGTGAGCAAAATAGTTTTGCCCACCATAAAACTCAAGCGGGTATCGCTCCACAACCGAATTCTATGGCTTGATCATTTTTAAGTTGCTTTTTACATAAAAATTAAATCCGCTATTTCCTCCTTAAATCAACACATTTCACTCTAAATCTTCCATGAAAACATAAAATAATCCATGAAAGAGCTAGAATAATCAGTATTAAGGGAATGACATTCCTAGGAGTGTCGGTGATTTGGGGTTTTAAAAACACACTCATAAACATATGGGTGTGTTTTTTGGTGTTGAGAATGAGTCGTTCATGCATTAACAGAATTTTATCATGATTAAGTAATTCGCCAAATCACTCATCATTGATTGAAAGTAGCCCAGATAACAATATGATGTAACATTTTCCACAGCTTATTACATTAATGTAGACACCTTAACGTACTTAAGAGTATTCTTATGTGTACTTAAGAGGGACCTCATCGCAACCAAAACCAATGAATATGTAAGTATATAAAGGAGGCCCATATATATGAAGTCTCATACCTCTGAGCGTATTAAATTCCCGCCAGGATTGTGGGCAGGATTATGTCAGTTAGGGTTTGGCGCCCACGACGTAGCACGCAAAGCACGACTGCCGATCACCATTATTACTGAACCAGTAGTCACCACCGCCCAATATTTCGCGATCTGGCAGGCATATTCTGATCTCATTGGTGACACAGCCCAAGGAATCATCAAGCTTGTGACCGTCTTTGATACAGCGAAGTACCCACCGACTGTCTTAGCGACTTACCACGCTCGGGACTATCGCGACGCTCTAAACCGAATGGCTCGGTACAAACAACTGTGTCCCCCGGAAAACCTACATATCACGGAGGAGGGCGAGCACTGTACAATTGATCTGGAGTGGCTATCTCCCGAGCAGTCTGGTCCGCCGATGCTGGTTGGTAGCACGCTGGCTTGTCTTCTGGAGATTGGGCGCCGGGGCACAGGTCAACCTTTGAAAGCGCAGCTTGTTGAATTTTCGCACTACATGGGCGATATACAAGCCCTTGAAGCTTATTTCGGCTGTCGTATCCGGATTGGTGCAAAATGTAACCGATTGACGCTACATCGAAGAGACCTGGACCGCCCCTTTGTCTCGTACAACGAAGAGTTGCTGGAAATCTTGACTCCTGTTCTGGACCGATCGTTGGATGAACAGCAGCGCAGCCGTTCAATTACCGAGATGGTCAAATGGATCATGAAACGCAGCCTTACAAGAGGGCGCCCCGACATTCAGGCTGTGGCGAAGGAGCTCAGTATGAGCGATCGTACCTTGCAGCGCCGTCTTACTGACGAAAATACGAGCTTCAAGATTCTATTGACAAAAGCTAGACATGAGCAGGCACGAGAGTACTTGGCAGACCCCTCGCTCGATATTAAAGAGGTAGCATTCCTGATTGGGTACGAAGATCAAAACTCGTTTTACCGCGCCTTCCGCCAATGGGAGGGGGATACGCCTTCAAATTGGCGGACTGAACATTTAGGTACAAACTCGATATCAGGAGCACGCTAGGACTGCCTAATGAGTTTTGTCATTTGGCGTGTTAAACAAGAACTTTGGCGCAATATGCTAGTTACTGGACAATCCAGACAAGATAATATAATCACTATCCGGAGCACAATTGTTTTAAAAAAGGAGAAGTGTATTATGGATATGGGATTAAAATATAAAACAGCTTTAGTTACAGGATCAACGAAAGGCATAGGTAAAGCAATTGCCATTGAACTAGCCAAAGAAGGTGTTAATGTACTAATTAATGGACGAAATTATGAAGAGGTAGAACGAACTGTAAATGAAATTAAGTCAGATTTCCCAGCTACCTCCCCTCAAAATGCTACAGCCGATATTGTGGATATTGGACAAAGAGAAGCCTTATTTGAAAAATGCCCCGAAATTGATATTTTAGTTAACAATATGGGTATTTATGAAATTATGCAATATGTGGACGTAGACGATGAAGTATGGGAAAAATACTTCCGCACTAACGTTCTTGCTGCAAATGGATTATCAAAATTTTATTTACCTAAAATGTTGAAAAATGATTATGGTCGCCTTATTTTTATTGCGAGTGAAGAAGCAATTATGCCTTCAGGACAAATGCCTCAGTATGGTATGACAAAATCTATGTTGTTGTCATTGTCAAAAAGCTTATCTAAATTAACAATAGGAACAGAAGTTACAGTCAATACGATCATGCCGGGACCAACGCTCTCTGAGAATGTGCACCAAATAATTGAGAGTATGTATCCTCATGAAGATATGACTTTTTCAGAAAAAGAGAAAGATTTTATGGTTACAAACCTGCCTCAATCTGAAATACAGCGATTTATCAAGCCTATTGAAATAGGAAGACTAGCTACATTTGTATGTAGCCCTTATGCATCTGCATTTAAAGGTTCTCCAATCCGTATGGATGGAGGAATGGTACCGACTATTTTTTAGCGTTTGTGGAGAAACTTGCTGAAATTACGCTGACATTGCGGAACATTATGATAAGATGAAGTCAAATTTCACTCGAGGGTAGGATGAGGATCATGAACCATTTTGCTATGTATGGAAAGTTGATGGCACTTCCAGGGCAAAGGGATGCTCTTGCAGGCATCTTGCTAGAAGCGGCCGATCTGTTGAAGTCGAATACTGACTGCTATTTGTATATAGTCAATGTGTCAGACGACGACCCGAATGCGGTGTATGTGACCGAAGTGTGGAAAGATGCAGATGCTCATGCAGCCAGTCTTAAGAACGAAGAGGTACTGGCGTCGATACAACGCGGCCGACCGTTGATTGTCGGAGCGGAGCCTATTAAACTGCGTGCCCTAGGCGGAAAAGGCCTGTAGGGTTATCACTCAATAACGAGTATTCTAATCACATTAATGAAAATTATTGTTGCATATTACGCTGAAGGAGTTCAAGCAGCTAAGTTATGTTTTTAGATATTTAAAGGTCGGAGGCTACATTCGATGTGCAATCCCAGATGGTTACTTTCCGGATGAATGGTATCAAAATATAGTCAAAATCGGAGGACCTGGGAAAACGCTTTTGTAACAAGTGAAAGGTTGGCAGATAAAATTGGCCCTGGTATAATAAGGGTAATTCACTAAGGAGAGATTTTATTGTCTAGAGCTGTTCTTTACTAATCCAATTCCATAAAAAGGGGTTTTCATGTACTTACTATTTCTCTGCCCAATTTTTGTATTACGGGTGGGATTTGAAAGCTTCGGAATTAGTTAAGAACAACGGATATTACCAGATCCTTAGGGATACCTGTTATAATGAGTCCAATCCGTGTTGTTTCAGCGCGGATTTTTTTGTGGCCCAAATAGCAGTTGATATGAGGGTAGGAATGACGTATGTTCATTCCTACCCTTTTCCAATTTTTAGCAAAGTGGGATAGAAGGGAATTACTCCAATTGGATCAAATACAACCAGATTTCTTGAATGAAAGATTCAATCTAAGTAAATAGAAAGGTGGACAATATATGAACTTCAAACGAATCGGCTCTTATTAAAAACACTTGATCTTAATTTAATCGAAGCAGCAGCCCGACGTGATATAGGTGCTATTGAAGCTTTGGGTTATAAAACCAGTGATGAATGGCCGGGGCCTGATAAAAATAATGGCACTAGAGGTTTTGATTCTTGGATCATTGTAGATAAGGATAACCAAGAAATTGTTGGAGGGATTGGTTTTTTAGGAGATCCTGACCAGAACGGTATGATTGAGATCGGTTTTGCAACGAATGAAAGCCATCGCCGCAAAGGCTATTGCTATGAAGTCGCTCAAAAAATAATAGAGTGGTCATTAAATCATGAAGAAGTTCAAATCATAACGGCAAGATGCGTACTTGACAATATCAGCTCTAAGAATTTGTTATTGAAGTTAGGATTTCAAATTTGTCACAAGGATGAAGAATTGCTTTATTGGAAATATCAAATGAAGAAAGTAGGAGGGGTTTAGCAGAAAAGAATGCGAATACTGGAGGGTGGGTTCGCTAAAGTAACTGAGAACGATAGTTCAACGCTATTTTCTCATTAATATCATCATTTTCTTTTGAAATGCCGATATAAAATTGAGTTTTCTACTTACTTAGTTACATATCTATGGCGACGCCTGACCGTTCATTACTGTCGAAGGACAACAACTATGTATAAAAAGTCGCCAAATTGGCGTTTTTTGTTGTAACCATCTTTAAGCCAAAAACATTAAATCAAACGTTGTATTGTCCGATAGAATACCAAGAAACGACTGATTCGTATCCAAGAAGTTAAAAGATTATAGTGATGTACTGTGATTAACTAATGTAAACGACGAATAAAATATCATTTAAATATGTGTTGAGGAAGTTTTCCTGTTTGATTGTCCAATTTTCAATCGAACAAAAAAGCTTCCTTTTTATTAAAATCCTGAAGCTACTAGAGTTTTCCCAGTATATCAAAAGCTGGGGAAATGTTATTCTTTCTTTCGGATTCTTCCCTTCTTCGATTTATGTGATGTACCTAGATTATCTAGTGTTTATTTATAAACTTTCTTTCCACCATCCTGCGTAAAGCCTTCCATTTTGAGGGGAGACACCATCTTTACGCCAGATAAATGACATTTGGTTCATGATGATCCGTGCCACACATTGGTTTGAGATATGAACTTGGTGAACCTATGACTCATGCAATTGCGCTGACTTCTGGTGCCGCCGACTTATGAATACCAAAGACAATGCAATTACCGTGAGGATAATCCCAAGCATTTGAAATCCCTTGAAGCTAAATGTACCTCCCATTACGATACCTATCAATAATGAAGAGATAATGGTTCCCAGATATCTTGATGTGCTAAATAATCCGGATGCTACACCGATTATTTCTTTTGGAGAACTTTGGAACAGGGCTGCTTGCATACCTACATTGTTCAAACCGTTGCTAATACCGAATGCAGCTAAAGCCAAACACACGCTGATAACCGGTGAATTTGGATTCAATGTCACCAGCCACACTGACCCCAATGTCATCAGAATTGCGGACACCAGCAATGCCGGTCTGGGTCCTGATTTATCGATCCATTGTCCTGCAATGGGAGAAGTAATTAGCGAGCACAAGCCTAAGCTTAGCATGAGAATGCCTGTTTGGAATTCGCTGACATGACGTACCATTTGCAAGTAGGACGGAAGCCCGAAAAAGAGCGAGTAATATAGTACGTTAACGAGCATGAATTCGACATTAATCCAAATCATCGCAGGGTAACTGGCGAATGTGCGTAAAGGAATGAAGGGTGATGTCGCTTTTAACTCATGTCGTACGAATGCCCCCAGCGCAACGAAGCCTATCAGCCCGACAATGACATTTCCTAATGAGATATGCCCAGATGATTTTGCCGAGAGTAACCCAACGAGCAGGGCAACCAGACCCAATGTGAAGAGCAGAATCCCTGTTGCATCAATCAAATCAAACCATTTACGAAAAGACATGTTGCGTGCTACGGATGTTGGCAGTTCGTCCTTAGGAATATTCCTCCAAGCCAATACAAAGCTGGCCACCACAAACGGAATATTGATGAAAAAGATAGCAGGCCAATTCCACCAATGAATCAACACCCCGCCAATAAAGGGGCCAATTGCTGCTGCTCCAGATAGGAATATGGACAAAACAGACAACGCAGTTGCTTGTTTCTCTGTAATATGAATTCGAACAATAGCCATTCCAACTCCAACCATCATGCTTGTTCCGATGGATTGCACAATGCGGAACATGATGAGCCACCCGAAATTTAGTGATAATGGAGCTAATAATGATGCAATGAAGGCTACAACAAGCCCGGTAAGGAATATCTTCCTACGACCAAATAAATCGCTGGCCTTACCCATGACAGGTTGAGCGATGCTACTTGCAATGTAGAAAGAAAAAATAATCCAGGAAACACCTGTAAAGTCAAGTTGGAACACATTTTGCAGACTTGGAATAGCAACAGAAACCATTGAAGAATTTAATGGGTTCAATAGTATCCCTAGACCAACTGAAATCATTAACCACCAGCTGCGAACGCTCATTTCTGGTCCCCCCATAGCGAATTAATGTCATCGTACTTGAAATCGATTATTTATTCCAACGCATTTGATGTTATAATCTCATTGACTTGAGGGAATGAATGGAGGGCATAATGGAACTTCTTCAACTGCAATATTTTCTGACGGTAGCTCGTTTGGAACATGTGACCGAAGCTGCACGAAGTCTGCACGTTACTCAATCGTCGCTGAGCAAAACGATTCAACGCCTGGAGGAAGATCTGGGGGTTCCTCTATTCGATCGAACAGGGAGGAAACTGCGATTGAATGAGTTCGGAAGCAGATTCCTTCATCGAGCAGAGAGGGCTTTATTTGAATTGGAGCAGGGGAAGCAGGAGCTTAGTGATTTATCCAGCCCGGAACATGGCACTCTCGAATTGGCGGTGACCACCGCTAGCACATTACCCAATATCCTGCGAGAGTTTCGGAAAAAGCGACCCTATATTCAATTTCATGTGCAAATGCTGACTACGCAGGAAATGGTAACGCTTCTTCATAGAGGCGAGGTCGATTTTTGCTTGTCCTCACCTCCAATAGAGGGAGATGACATCGAATGCCAAATCGTGTTTATCGACCCAATCCTTGTAGCTGTTCCAAAGGGGCATCGGTTGGCAGATCGAAGCAGTGTAACGTTGAAAGATCTAAGGGATGAATGGTTTGTCGGTGTAAAGAGAGGCTACGGTACTCGCGATTTAGTGGACTCTGTATGCAAATCGGAAGGATTTGTACCTAAATATGTGTATGAGGGGGATGAACCTGCAAGGCTTAGTACGCTTGTGGAAGCTGAAATTGGCATAGCCTTCATACCAAGCACGGCAAGGAATTCACGGGAACATCTTAAATATCTCCAAGTAGAAAATCACGAATTGGTACGGGAGATCGCTTTATTATGGCATAGGAGTCGGTATATTTCGCGGGCTGCTCTGGAATTCCGTGAGGTAGTTGTAGAATATTTCGGAGCGATATCCAAACAGACAATATAATCCCATAATATAAGCGAAATAAAAAATACATTAACAGAAGCGGTAGCGTAGGACATGTTAATCAAACGTCCTAAGCGGCCGCTTATTCTTTATTCAACTACAAAATTTGTGTTTTCGATTTGTACGCTGCCTACACACCTGCCTAGCTATTAAAGGAGTTCTTGCATTGACTAACCCATCCTTCTTAGCTGACGAAACTGCTCCGGTGTGATACCTGTTTGCTCCCGAAACCTCTTGATAAAATAGCTGCTTTGATGAAAACCAGATTCCAGTGCAATCTGCTTTACAGTGAGTGCCGTGGATACAAGGAGCTGTTTAGCCAGCGTTATTCGGCATTGGAGTAAATATTGAGCTGGGGTACTGCCCATGATCTGATGGAAGAGCCGGCTAAAATGAAAGGAGCTATAACCTGACGTCGCAGCCATTGTCTTCAAATCGAGCATGTTCTGACATTGCATACGAATATATTCCGCCGTATGACGAATCCTCTCATGGACGGTGCCGCCGGGAGAGGTCCCGAAAATTTGGTTGGAATGGTGGACGATCTCCAGAAGAATTTCATAAAGCAGGGAAGAGATCCGTACATCATAGTCGTGACGGTAAGCTTGGGCAAGTTGCAACATTTCTTCCATCAGCGGTTTTAAACGTTCTGGCCGGTGGAGCGAGAACAGATACGGTTCGTGCATGCTTCGGCCTTGTAATAGCGAATCTACATCTTGCCCGTCAAAATGAATCCATCGGACATCCCAGGGATCCTCGGGTTTAGTTCGATATTGCTGTGTCGTATGCTTGCCGAAAAGAAAGCCCATGCCAGGAGTAAGCTCGATTTCCTTCCCATCATGCACAATAGCGCCTTTGCCTGCAAAAATGATATGTAAATTGTATTCTATCAGTAATCCTGCATTCCTTCGCTCCCCATGATTGGGGAAATTCTTGTAATGCCCTAACGATTCGGGAAACAGTATACCTTTATTTAGAATGGGTGAAGGAAGATAACAATCTATTTTAATCATGTATCCATCTCCTTGAGTAAGTTAGCAAAAAAGTAATTCATTTAGCAAAATCGAATTATTCTAATCCTTTTATTCCTATATTACAATAGATACAATTATAAGAGAATCACATTTTTGTACTATCACTTCTACTGAAGGAGAATTGGAGCATGCCGAAATCCTTATCTTTAGATCGCTTTCATTTGGGAGCTTGTTATTATCCTGAACACTGGGACGAATCGTTGTGGTCGGACGATCTCATAAGAATGAAGGAACTGGGCTTCAGCGTCATTCGGATTGGGGAATTTGCTTGGTCGATCTTCGAGCCGGAGGAAGGAAAGTTCGACTTCACGCTGTTTGACCGTTTCTTGGAGCAGGCAGACGCGATCGGGATTCAAGTGATCATGGGCACACCAACAGCTACGCCTCCGGCATGGCTTACTTATAAGTATCCAGAGGTGCTGAATGTGTCTATGGAGGGGGTCACGTTCCAACATGGTCAGCGTCGGCATTATAACTACAGTAGTCCCATTTATTTGGAGCTTTGCGCACGTATTACAAGAGAGATGGCACAACATTACAAAGATCATCCGGCCATCATGGGTTGGCAAATTGATAATGAGCTGAACTGCGAGATAAATGTTTTTTATGCCGAGGCAGATCATCAGGCCTTCCGATGCTGGCTAGAGGAAAAATACGGTACGTTGGAGCAACTCAATAAGACCTGGGGTACTGTATTCTGGAATCAAACTTATGACAGCTGGAAGCAGGTTCATCTAACTCGTCCAACCGTATCCGGGTCAACGAACCCTCATCAGTCTTTGGACGAGAAACGGTTTATATCCGATAACACCATTTCGTTTGCCAAACTACAAGTGGACATCCTTCGGTCAGTGGCGCCTAATCAGTGGGTGACAACCAACGGTGTATTCGGGCATTTGGATAGCCATAGGATGACGGATCAACTACTTGATTTTTTCTCGTACGATTCTTACCCTCAATTCAGTACCATTTATCCGGACCAAGGGGAGATGCCATTGCTGGATCGCAAGTGGGGGCTTTCTTTAAGTAACGTCAGAGGGATGTCACCAAATTTCTGCGTGATGGAGCAGCAATCCGGTCCGGGAGGATGGGTGAACAGGATGGAGATGCCATCCCCGCGTCCGGGGCAGATGCGATTGTGGACTTACCAAAGCATTGCTCACGGGGCAGACATGATTTTGTATTTCCGCTGGAGAACGGCAACGTTTGGTACAGAAATGTACTGGCATGGAATTAATGATTATCACAATCAGCCGAATCGTCGGGTCGCAGAAGCAGGCCGCGTCGGAAAGGAGCTGCAAAAGGTTGGAGGACGGATTCTTGGCAAACGCTACGTGGCAGAGGTTGCTCTACTTCGCGATTATGATAACGAGTGGGATGGCGAGTTGGATAAATGGTATGGTCCCTTGACAAAGCAAAGTGAGCTCGGCTGGTACAAGGCACTGCAGTATGGACATATACCTTCGGATATGGTTACAATCCGTCCGGGTATGGAATCAGAACAGCTGCGGGAACTGGCCAATTACAAGGTGCTGGTATACACGCATCCGGCGATCCTACGAAACAGTACGGCAGCTATGTTACAGAAATATGTAGAGGATGGGGGCATCCTGATCTTCGGCTGCCGCACCGGTTATAAGAACGAGTTCGGTCACTGCCGTATACAGCCACTCCCAGGCCCAGCAGCCGCAATGAGCGGCGTTCACGTAGAGGACTTTACGATGATAAATGGGACGGCATCACCTGTATCGGTGCGATTTAAGGATCAAGCTCTTGATTTTTGTGCTCCAGGCTTCAACGATATAATGAGTGTTCATGCTGACACGGTAGAAGTACTCGCGGAGTACGCATCAAGCTACTATGAAGGGAAACCGGCCTTGACCGTCAACCGTGTCGGCGAGGGACTGGTCTACTATTGGGGCGCAGCTTTTGACTTACCGATAGCGGCTGAGCTTCTAAGACAGCTGCCGGTGGCATCTCCGCTTGCGGGCTGGTGTCAAGCTCCTTCGACGGTAGAAGTCGCTATTCGCGCGGATGTACAAGAAGAGCTGGTATTTCTACTGAATTACAGCGGAGAAACGGCTCAGATTAAACTGAGTGTTGAGACGGAGGAGCTCCTTTCCGGTAGCAGGCTTACGGGTACCGTACCTTTGGAACCGTATGGAGTATGGGTATTAAAGAAAGTTTAAAATGAAGAGAGCATCAGCCGCTGGTCTTAATCCGAAGATCAGTGGCTTTTTATTGCATAAAGCAAGGAAATAACGTGTGCTTTTTTGTACAGGGTTCGGCTCAATAATCGCTGTCTTTCCTATGGGTTCTTGAACCAGAGAAATCGAACATGATCGGTATTTAATACAAAATTAATAATTTAATACAATATTATTGACGCTTTTTATATTGGTGTGATGTGAAAGGCATGCTCGTCTGGTCAGAAATGACGTCGACCTTTGAGTTCAATGACCAGGCGGTTAGCCGCTTTACGAAGGAATGGCTGGAAATCGTGCCGCAGTAGTACAATCATCCAAGCATCATAACTTGGGTCCCGTTCAATGAATCGTGGGGCATATCGACCATTGGACATGATGTAAGGCAGCAGCAGTTCACGCAAACGATCTATCATCTGACGAAGACGATTGATCCGTATCGTCCGGTGGTTACCAATGACGGTTGGGAGCATACGGTCTCGGATATTTTAACCCTTCATGATTATGTGGAGACGGGTGAAGAGTTTTTGGAGCGATATCAGGACAAGGAAAGCATCGTAAACAACAGCATTTCCTTTATTCAGTCGAAGCTTTTATCGAACGTTTCCGTGCAATCACCGGAGCAATTAAAGCGACTCCCTATCTCTCGGGCTATTGCTATACACAGGTAACCGATGTACAGCAGGAAGTCAATGTTGACGGAAGACCGAAAACCGAAGGTTCCGCTTGAAGTGATTCGGGAGATAAATCTGGCTTGAAGCGATAATTAAGATAATAGAATTTGCAGAACGGCTGTATGCTGTCTCTTCCGTTGGAGAATAAGGAATACGGCATCTTCAGCATACTTTTCGCATATGGGCTTTTTAGTATAAAACTGGATTTAACTATTTTGGTTTTTTGTTCCCCACTCACATAACCCTTCCAAAACAGGTAATAGCGTTTCTGCTTTATCTGTGAGACTGTACTCGACTTTAGGGGGAATTTGAGGATATTCTTTACGATTTACCAGACCATCCGCTTCCAATTCTTTTAGTTGTGAACTCAATGTTTTATAAGTAATAGCCCCTATCTGTCTTTTCAGATCATTAAAGCGAACGGTTCGGTTTTCGGCTAGAAGATAAATAATAACCATTTTCCATTTACCACCAATCAATGAAACTGTATAACCAAAAGGTGTATCTTGAATATTTTTAACTTTACCTTTAAATTCAGCCATACTCATGGTAACAATATCCTTTCGGGTAGTACCTATCAAAATAGTGCGTACTACGTTTTTATTTGTGTTCAGTTTATACTAACCTTACTTTTGAAGTAAAGGAGAGAATAACATGACTAAAAAAACAATACGCCTGTTAATGCCACAATGGCAAGGGGGAAACAATCCTAATTACTCTTTTGGAGCCGAACTGCTTGCTTGGCTAGCTCCGGATAATGATCAACCCCTTATTCATGTTCCAGTTCAAGCTTATGATGGAACTCCACTTGAAAACGAAAACGGTATGAATGGGAGAACACAGCTACTTGAACAATTAGAGGCTGCTCAGCATATCATTGATGCTCATAAGCCAGATCGCATTGTAATGTTTGGTGGTGACTGCTTAGTGGAACAAGCTCCATTTGCCTATTTAAACGAACGATATGGTGGGGAATTAGGTTTAATTTGGATCGATGCTCACAGTGATTTAGTTAGATATGTAGGCTATGATAACGGACATACATTACCGCTCGGAAATCTGTTGGGAGAAGGAGATGAGGAATTCGCAAAGCATGTGAAAATCCCTCTAAAACCAGAAAATGTTTTTATCGCAGGATTAGCAACTCCTACAGAGCAAGAAATAGAAGTGATTTCAGAAGCGTTTCAAAGACTAGGTATAGCACCAACAGAACCAGATACAGAAGTGATTCAAAGACTAGGGATTAAAACTGCAGAAGCTCAAGAGTTAACAAACAGTACTGAATCTATAAAAGAGTGGATTAAAGAAAGTGGCATTAAGCATCTGGCTATTCACCTTGATTTAGATGTGCTTGACCCAAAAGCATTTCGTTCTTTATTATTCGCCAACCCTGAAGCACCTTATAATTATTCTCCTGCGGGAACAATGCAAATGCCCCAACTACTTAATCTGATTAGAGAACTATCTGAAGAAACAGATGTAGTTGGCTTAGGTATAACGGAGCATATGCCGTGGGATTCTATTAATTTAAAAAATCTGCTTGGAGAGATACCTATATTAAATAACTAAGTTCATACACGGATTATAAGAGAACAATGATCTGCTTACAGTTTGTCTGGTTCTACTCCGCTTGTACTTTTCGGAAGCTGCACATTAGGCGAATATCCCCTATAATGGATCTTAAAACTAATTACAGAAGCGTCTTATTATGTAAAAGTACGTTGAAATCGGTTACCCAATATATGAAGAAATGCCTGTTTATCCAGGATTGCCAGAAGTGAGGTTAGAGCCTAGAGAGCGTTTGGACAAAGGGGATGACTGGAATGGAGTGTGTTAAGTATAGGCTATTTTGTTCACTATGGCTTGGTTAACATCATCAGCACTGCAAGGAGAGACAACAATATATACGCATAAGAAGTCGCCATTTTGGCGGCTTTTTTGTTTTGGATAAAATTTATAGTAAGCCTTCAAAGGTGCCTATAATCTTTATAATGATGGTTTGACACTGAATTAGTGGGAAATGTGGGAAGGCGGTTCACTTGCTTCATTTGCTGAATAATTGATCATTAGCTCATAGTCTCTTTAAAAAACGTTTCTTTTAGGGAGTTACAATAACAGCTATTAAATAATTTGCATGATTCAGGCGCATTGTTATGAGTTTTTCAAATAGATTTTAAAACTTTTTATTAATCAAGGAATAGTGCTGGAGGACAAAAATATATATGCTTTAGGTCGCTTTGATGAATTTTATCTCTGGAGGACGATATAGAAAATCAATCGAAGCGAAATAAGTGATGTAACTCTAAATGAAAGCGGTTAAAGGAGGAGCCTTTATTAAGCCTTTGGGATGAAGATTTGAATAGAAAACTATGAAGGGAGGGTCGACCTAGAAAAGACAATTTAGGTAAATTAGTGAACTTCAAGATGAATAATACAGGACTAATCAAGCAGTTGTTTATTTATATGAATTGGAGGTTTTGAGATGAAAAAAACCATAACATGTTTGATTTTGTTTGGTCTGCTTATTAGTCTGTTGCCGATCAAAAATGTGAGCGCTTCCGAAAGCCTTGTTCTCACCAAATCGGCAACTGCAAGCTCCGTCGAAGATTCGAGTAAGGCGGCTGATTTTGCGATTGACGGGAATTCGCTAACTAGATGGTCTTCACAATATTCAGATCCACAGTGGATAAGTGTAGATCTCGGCAATACTACCGAAATCAATGGGGTTACGCTTAACTGGGAAGCGGCTTATGCGAAGTCCTTCCAAGTTCAAACATCAACGGATAATGATCATTGGGCTACCGTCTATTCCACTACGACTGGAGAGGGAGGAATTGAGAAGATATCTTTCGAAGCAACAAACGCAAGGTATGTAAGAATGAACGGCATCGAAAGGGCTACTGGCTACGGATATTCCCTCTGGGAATTCGAGGTGCATTCAGCCGACGAACCGGGGGATAACACACCTCCAACAGCGCCCTCCGGCCTGACTAGTTCCTCTATATCTGATACGACGGTAAGCTTAGAGTGGACGGAATCTACAGACAATGTAGGGGTTGCCGAATACGACATCTACAACGGATCAAACCTCATAGGCTCCAGTGCGTCTACGTCCTTTATCGTTACCGGCTTAACAGCTAACATGGCGTACAGCTTTTATGTGAAAGCCAGAGATGCTGCTGGGAACGCGTCGGCTGCAAGCAATGTGATTGATGTGAACACTAGCGCATCCGACACAAGTATTGTTTCAGGTGAAATTTATAAACTAACAGCACAACATAGCAGAAAAAACCTAGAGGTAGCAGGAAACTCCACTGCCGATGGAGCCAAGGTGCAGCAGTGGACGGACAGCGGCAGACCCCAGCAGAAATGGAAAGTGATCGACGTTGGCGATGGATACTATAAACTGATTGTGCAATCCAGCGGTAAAGCATTAACAGTAGCTGGAGGTTCTCTCGAAGATGGTGCTAATGTGCAGCAATGGACAGACAACGACTTATCTAATCAAAAGTGGAAGATTATTAGCGTCGGCGGCGGATATTATAAGTTGCTCGTTAAATCTAGCGGTAAAGCGCTGGATGTAATCGGGGGTTATACTAATGATGGGGCAAATGTACAGCAATGGGTGGATAACGGAAATGATCAGCAGAAATGGAAGTTTACGCTTGTCGAATCCACCGCTGATACGACAGCACCAACGGCACCAGCGAACCTGAAAAGCTTTTCCAAAACAAACACTTCGGTAAGTCTTATATGGGATGCTTCAACAGACGATGTAGGGGTTACCAGCTACGATGTGTATAATGGAACAACATTAGTCGATTCAACCGACACGACAAGTTATACGGTGACAGGACTTACCGCCAATACAACGTATAGCTTCACAGTAAAAGCCAGGGATACGGCAGGGAATGTTTCAACAACAAGCAATATCACAAATGTGACGACAAATGCTACCTCTGAGAATACAGGCTTTTATATTAACGGAACAACGCTGTACGATGCCAACGGAAATCCGTTCGTAATGAGAGGAATCAATCACGCTTATACATGGTATAAGGGTCAAGAGTCAGCAGCGATCCCTGCCATTGCGAGAACGGGAGCGAACACCATCAGAATCGTACTGTCGGATGGTCAGCAATGGACAAAAGACAATCTGTCTGAGCTACAGAATTTAATCACTTTGTCAGAGCAAAACAAATTGGTTGTTGTCCTTGAAGTACATGATGGTACAGGGTCTGATAGCGCTACTGTATTGAATAATATTGCGAATTACTGGATTGAAATGAAAGGTGCACTCATTGGAAAAGAAAGCACCGTTATCCTCAATATTGCGAACGAATGGTATGGAACATGGGATGGCGGAGGCTGGGCGCAAGGCTATAAGTCTGTTATACCCAAGCTTAGAAATGCCGGCATCAAAAACACAATCATGGTTGACGGAGCAGGATGGGGACAGTATCCGCAATCTATTTTTGACTACGGAACAGAAGTCTTTAATGCAGATCCGCTTAAAAATACGATGTTCTCTATTCATATGTATGAATATGCCGGTGGAAATGCTGCTACAGTAAAAAGCAACATGGATAATGTACTGAATAAAAACCTGGCTCTTGTGATTGGCGAATTCGGCATCAAGCATACGAGCGGTGATGTTGATGAGGCTACCATTATGAGTTACGCTGAGCAAAAGGGGGTAGGTTATCTAGCATGGTCTTGGAAAGGAAACAGCGCGGGTCTCGATTATTTGGATATGGCTACTGACTGGGAAGGAACAAGTTTTACGGAACAAGGTCGTATTATTATTGAAGGTCCCAATGGTATTAGGGCGACATCGAAATTAAGCACAGTTTATAGTGGTTCAGCCGACAAATAGCCTTCTACTGCTCCTTCCAATCTTGCGGGCGCAGTTATATGTACTAAATCCTCTTATCGGCCGATTCCACATGCAGCTACATTTCTCGCTTCCAAGAAGGCTAGTTGGCTTATCCAGATTACACCCTGAGTTATTCCAAAAATCCAGCGAATTTAGTTTTATGAATGAACAGAGCTGAGAAATGACAACTTAAGAAAGTAGTATACATCACAATTTCCAAAGGAGGATATCTGTTATGGCTCACCAGAAGAAAAGGAAAGAAGCAGCCTGGAAGTCACGAAAGCAAGAACAGCATCCCCATGGTAAAGTCAAATCGCTCAAGGAGTTGTCCAGCGAATAGGATTGAGGAGTATACTGCGTAAAAGAGAAGAGCTGTCGATGAAATTCATCGGCAGCTTCTTTTTGCAATGATTTCGCGTACACAAAGAATTCCCTTAATGCTGCAACTGGATTTACTAGCAACCATCCAGCTATTGCTTGTGAGCTTTTCAGATTGAGGGACTTGCAAAAAATGTATCTTGATGACAGACAGTTAGGGTTGGGTGGGGATCAAGCAACGCAATGATCTTTCGGACATTTTAAGCTCGATAGAAGACACGTCTTCAAACATCAAATTGCTATGTGCTACATTCATCTTCACCAATTTTAGACCAGTAACTTATAGCGTTCTAGTATAGAAGGTATCTTCTTAAATTCGTTTTTCAGAAGGGCGCCAGTTCCGGCTAAAAATTGAAGCATCTCCTGACTAGGAGATGCTTCTTCTACGTTATGATTGGGTAGTCTGAGATAAGCTGATTTATCAGGATACGATTGAATTCAGGAGACCTTGCTTCACCTGATCCGACAGTGGCATAAGTGGCAGGCGCAATTGCTCGGCGGCAATAATTTCTTGCTGGGTAAGCCACCACTTGATCGCGGCCGGGGCTGGCTCTGCAAATACATGCTGGATCAGCGGTTCCAGTAGCTTAAAACTGTCTCGCGACCCGTTCATGTCGCCAGCTGCAAAACGTTGGTACGTATCCACATACTTCTGGATATTGAGATGAGCGGATGCAAGCATACCGCCGGCAGCTCCCTGACATAGCATGGCATGGAAATAGGCATCCTCTCCGCAGAGGACAGGCTTGGTCTCGTACTGGGTCAATTTTAAGAGCAGATCAAGACCGCCCGTGCTGTCCTTGAGCCCAATTACGCCATCCAGGTCCAGCACCTTGCGTATGGTATCTATTGTCATGCGACTGCCCGTGCGAACCGGAATCTCATATACAAGCACAGGCAGGCCTACACGAGATACGACACGGAAATGCTCCAAGATCCCTTCCTGCGTCGGTCGGTTGTAATACGGAGTGACCACCATGGCTGCATCCGCTCCTAATTCAGCCGCCATTTCCGTCCGATGCACCGTTGAATAGGTATCGTTCGTTCCAGTGCCAATGACGATCGGAATGGTTTTGTTCATGCTCTTCAGAACATCCTGCGTCACCTGTACCATTTGCTTTACTTCATCCCAGGATACGGTTGGCGACTCTCCTGTCGTACCGTTAACAACCAGACCCTGAATGTCATGGCCTGCAAGATAGGTAACATACTTCCGGTACGAATCGATGTCCAACTTATAGTCACGCGTAAAAGGTGTAATCAGCGGTATGAAAATCCCATGAATATGTTGTTCGTTCATCATCACCAGTTATCCCTTCCCGTTGAATTAAATCTAATGTAACATAGGAGACAGCATCGGAGTTATCTATAATAAGCGATGATTCTAATCAAAATTTTCGATGGGGTGGCCAGAATGGATTTCATTTATCTTCAGACATTTCGGGAAGTTGCTATTCGTGAAAGCTTTACGAGAGCAGCAGAAGTGCTCGGTTACGCACAATCCAGCGTCACGACCCAGATTCAGAAGCTGGAGAAAACGTATCAAGTCAAATTGTTCGAACGCTACAGCAACAACAAGATTCGTCTTACCTCTGCCGGGGAAGAACTGTTCAAGCTTGCTGGACAAATGCTGGAGCTTTTCGAGCAATCGAAAGAAAAATTGGCCAAGCAGGGCGGCGGCTCTATGACGATCGGTACTATGGATTCCATCGCTTCGTATTTTCTGCCGCCGTTTATGCAGGCAACTCGCAAAGAATACCCTGATCTAAACATACGATTGCATACGGATCGCGAAGAGATGATTTTGCACCAGGTCAGGGAAGGGGAGGCCGATGTTGGACTGATCCTCGCGGACGATTCAAGCAATCCGGCCTTGCAGTGGATTACGATTCGAGAAGAACCGCTTGTGCTGATTGTCCATCCGAACCATCCGCTTATCGCTAAAGAGCGAATAGGCCTGGATGATCTGGTGGATGCGGAGTGGATTATGCCCGAGCATACGTGCAACTACAGACAACTGCTGGAGAGAGTGCTTCGAGCAAATGGAATCACCTATCGCGTAAGCCTAGAGCTGGGTAATCCGGAAGCGATCAAACGGAGCATCAAGACTGGAGAGGGTATATCCATTCTACCTCTAATGGCTGCGCTGGAGGAGATTGAACGGGAAGAGCTGAAGGTGTTACCCTTTGAGCATGCCGAGCTCAAGCTGGAAATTCAGCTTGTTCTTCATCCCAAGAAGTGGGTGTCCAACGCATTGAGCTTTTTTATGGAGAGCATGAGAATGTAGATTTTCCTCCACATCAAAAATTAATATACAGTACGAGCGCTTCCTAGTGGAAACCAGAAGCGCTCACAGTTTATTCAAATCATCCACGTATTTTTTTGAAAAATAAGCAATCAAAATGTGCATTAATTAATTTAAAAAGCGGGATCACTATGAAGAATAGCGTATGGCTCCGATGACTACGTGGTCAGGCAATGCCGGTTTTACGATATAGACGAAGAAGTGGCTTACTACAACAAACGAGTAAATGACGTAATCTTACTTTGAAGTTTTGAAATCATGCTTAGAGTTGACAAATGAAACAAACATGTTAGTATATATGCGTGTGCATGCATTTTGTTGTTGTATTTCCTAATATAACTCAGAGAGGAGTCTTTCTCACATGAAAGATTTATTTAGTCCCTATACAATTAAAGGTTTGGAATTGAAAAATCGCGTAGTTATGCCTCCAATGTGCCAATACTCGGTTGACAAAAAGGACGGGGTTGCCACAGATTGGCATTATATGCACTATGTTAGCCGTGCAGTAGGCGGAGCTGGTTTTATCATAATTGAAATGACAGATGTAGAGCCGGATGGTCGTATCTCCGATTTTGATCTTGGTTTATGGTCAGATGAGCAGATTCCTGCTCTCAAACGGATTGTAGATGCTTGTCATAGCTACGGTGCCAAAGTGGGAATCCAGATCGCGCATGCCGGACGCAAGGCGGAAGATGCTGAAGTTCCTGTAGCACCATCTGCTATTGCATTTGATGAAAATTCAAAACAACCTCGCGCGCTTACAACAGAAGAGGTTAAAGGCCTGGTTGAGAAATTTCGTGCTGCTGTAGCTCGCGCTGTCAAGGCTGGATTCGACAGCATTGAAATTCATGGTGCACATGGCTATTTGGTTCATCAATTTCATTCGCCGCTTACGAACAAACGGGAAGATGAATATGGTAAAGACCTTACCCTTTTTGGTCGGGAAATCATCCAGGCAGCGAAGGGTGAAATGCCAGAAGATATGCCGCTCTTGATGCGTATTTCTGCCAAAGAATACGTAGAAGGTGGATATGGTATTAAGGAAAGCATTGCTTTTGCCAAGGAATATCAAAAGGCAGGAGTAGATATGTTTGATATTTCATCTGGCGGTGAGGGACCTATAGCTGCATGGGGCAGACCAGGAACTCACGCAGCGTATCAAGTCCCCTTAGCAAAAGAGATCAAAGAAGCTTTGGATATTCCAGTGATGGCCGTTGGAAGACTAGAAGATCCAATATTGGCGAATGCAGTTATCGGAAATGAAGAGGCCGATCTGGTTGCTGTGGGTAGAGGGATGTTGAGAAATCCTTATTGGTCACTGGAAGCCGCATCAAAATTGAAAAAAGAAACTGCAATCCCTACACAGTATACTACAGGGTTCTAAGACTGAGCTCTTGCTAATCATAATTGGCCTGTCAAAGTTAAAATGGTGGTGAACCGCTAGCTATATTTGACCAGGAAAAGATTTTAAGACCGAATGCAACGATAAAAGACTTTGAAATGGAAATGGTCGATTAAGCGAAAAAAGTACGTCCTTTAGACCTTTTGTAAAGTACTCTATCAAGGTACTCTACAGAAGGTCTAATTCAATGAACTATGCGACCACAGAGAGCATGTCAGAGGAAGATACATAAGATGAGATTCGGTTTTAGCTCTTAGGTGTTGTGATATGTGGCACTATAAGATGGTTATTCATACCATGGACGTTACAATGCAATGTAGCTATCAATGTTAGAAGTGAAGGTTGGTAAAAGCCTTGCAAACCACTCCTCGAGTTTTTGGCATTTCCATTGAACTTTTTGTGTGGAAAATTTGGTGAAAATACAAGCTGGTTACGGAGGATTTTTTGTATTCCATATTTTCTCTAATTGACTTTGTAACCCAACATTATTATTATCTTATACTATAAGATTAATTATCTCATACTATAAGGTATTAGCGAGAAGGTGTTGTGACCATTGGATTATAAAGCATTAGCGACAGAACTATTCGAGTATATCGTCAAATCGCGGAAACCAGCATTAGAGGAACGAGGGCACTTCTCACGTGGCGAAATGGGGATTCTCATTTGTCTGAATTTCAATAAGGACGGGGTTACCTCTGGCCACTTGAGCGAATACTTGTCCGTCAGTACGGGACGAGTAGCAACGGCACTGAAGAGCCTTGAGAAGAAAGGACTAGTTGTACGGCGTACTGATGTCAATGACAAACGTAAGGTGATTGTATTCATTACGGATTCAGGTAAGCAATTTATGATTGATAGGCATAAGGAAGGAATCACATGGACCGAGAATGTTCTTCGAAAGTTAGACGAACAGGATGCCAAAGAACTGATCCGGCTCATTAAGCTTATTGTCTCTAGAAGCTGAATTTCTATGCAGACGCAGGAGCACCATACTTCACCAGACATCAAAGACTATCAGATAAAAGGAGAGCAACGGAATGCTAAAGATATTCAAATATCTCAAAAAAAATGAATGGATGCTCGTGCTTTGCAGCCTGGCTTTCATCGTTGTGCAGGTTTGGCTTGATCTGAAGCTACCTGATTATATGGCGGAAATTACGACCAAGCTGCAAACAGAAGGAACACCTATGTCCGAACTGCTGATTCCCGGCAGTTACATGTTGTTTTGTGCCGTCGGCAGTATGATTGCATCTATTATTGTCGGCTATTTTGCGGCAAAGGTCGCGGCAGGGCTGGCCATGCGTCTGCGTGCGATGGTCTTTGACAAGGCCTTATCTTTTTCCATGGAAGAGATGAACAACTTTTCAACAGCCAGCCTTATCACCCGCTCCACGAACGATGTTACCCAAATTCAAACGGTGGTTGCGCTGGGGCTGCAGGTGATCATCAAGGCGCCGATTCTGGCCGTGTGGGCCATTGCAAAAATTGCGGATAAAAACTGGCAGTGGACCGCCTCTACAGGAGTGGCTGTGGCTGTCCTGATCCTGATGCTGAGTGTCATTGTTATTTTCGCTCTTCCGAGTTTCCAAAAAATCCAACGTCTCACCGATAATCTGAACAGAGTAACACGTGAGCATCTGACCGGGCTTCGGGTGGTGCGCGCTTATAATGCAGATCAGTATCAGGAGGAGAAGTTCGGGCAGGCTAATGCCGAATTGACGAATACAAACCTGTTTGCGAACCGGTTAATGGCAATGGTTGGCCCGGGTATGACCTTTATTATGTCGGGTCTGAGTGTCTCGATCTATTGGGTTGGCACTTACCTGATTAACGGAGCGGCCGTGCCGGACCGCATTACGCTATTCTCTAATATGGTCGTATTCTCCTCTTATGCGGTGCAGGTGGTCATGGCCTTTATGATGGTAAGTATGATTTTCTTCCTGATGCCTCGAGCTTCGATTTCTGCCAAACGGATCATGGAGGTTTTGAATACCGAATCCAGTATCGTTAACGGGCATGAGACGACTGGAGAAGAAAGCGTTATGGGGCAAGTGGAATTCCGTAATGTCAGCTTCAAATATCCGGACGCGGAGGAGGCCGTGCTTCGCAATATTAGCTTTACGGCGAAACGAGGCGAGACGGTTGCCTTTATTGGCGCTACAGGCAGCGGCAAAACCAGCGTGATCAATCTAATTCCCCGCTTCTATGATGTGACCGAGGGAGAGGTACTCGTGGACGGTGTGAATGTCAGGAACTATAATCAGCAGGCACTCCATAACAAAATCGGATATGTTCCCCAGAGAGCTGTACTGTTCAACGGTACGGTGGTATCCAACGTTTCGTATGGTGTTAACGGAAGAGCAGGAGCTTCAGAGAAACTCGTCAAAGAAGCCGTTGGTATTGCTCAAGGAACGGAGTTTGTTGAAAAAATGGATGGTCAGTATCAGGGTAGAATTTCGCAAGGTGGAGCGAACGTGTCCGGTGGTCAAAAGCAACGGCTGTCGATTGCGCGTGCCATCTACCGACAGCCGGAAATTTATATTTTCGATGATTCCTTCTCGGCACTAGATTACAGAACAGATCGGATTCTGCGCTCCGCTCTCAAAAAAGAAACCGGCCACGCTACGACACTTATTGTTGGTCAGCGCATAGGCACTATCAAAGACGCTGACCGAATTATCGTGCTGGACCAGGGGGAGATTGTAGGGAGTGGCACGCATGAAGAGCTGATGACGAACTGCAGCACCTATCAGGAGATCGCATATTCGCAGCTTTCGAAGGAGGAACTCATACATGGATAAGAATGAACACACCGTCGACAGCCAGCAAATGAAAATGAATCAGCCAGGTCCCATGGGCAAAGGTCCCGCGGGGGGCAGGGGTGGTGGTGAAAAAGCAAATAATTTTAAAAAGACCATCAGCCAGCTTGCATCCTACAGCAAGGCCTATGTGCCTATGATTATACTCGCTATGGTACTGGCCCTGGTCGGCTCTACCCTCAACGTGATTGGCCCAGATAAGCTCAGTGATATTGCCAACCTGATTCAGGAAGGAATCGTAACCGGGATTGATGTAAGTGCTGTTCAGAAGATTATTTTTGTATTAGCGCTTTTATATGGATTTGGTCTTATTTTTAACTATTTTCAGGGCTTCATTACAGCAACCGTCTCACAGCGTCTTACAAAGAAGATGCGAACAGAGCTGTCTCGAAAAATCGATCATATGCCTTTGAAGTATTTTGACTCTACGAGTTACGGTAATGTGCTTAGCCGCGTAACAAACGATGTCGATACCATCGGACAAACGCTAAACAACAGTCTCGGCACGCTTGTTAGTGCGCTGGCTACCTTTGTGGGTGCTTTGATTATGATGCTGTATACGAACTGGATCATGACCGTTACCGGAATTGTAGCTACGCTGATCGGCTTTAGCCTGATGAGCGTGATTATGAAGCATTCACAGAAATATTTTGTAGCACAGCAAGCGGAGCTTGGCCAGATCAACGGTCATATCGAAGAAACCTATGCTGGTCATAACGTAGTCAAGGTCTATAACGGGGAACAAGCAGCCAAGGAAGTGTTTCATGGCATTAACACCCGCTTATATACAAATGCATGGAAGTCCCAGTTCATGTCTGGTCTGATGATGCCAGTCATGATGTTCATTGGAAATTTTGGTTATGTCGCGGTCTGTGTTGTGGGAGCTTTGCTGGTCAACCAACAGACTATAACCATCGGAACTATTGTCGCCTTCATGGTGTATATTCGTCTGTTTACACAGCCCTTGTCACAGCTGGCACAGGCTGCAACCAATCTGCAATCGGCGGCCGCTGCCAGTGAACGTGTATTCGAATTTCTGGGTGAAGAAGAATTGGTAGATGAGCGTCACAAGACCACGAAGCTGGAAACCGCCAAAGGGGACGTTGAATTCAAACATGTTCGTTTCGGTTATAACGAAGACCATATGATTATCAAAGACTTCTCTATGAAAGCTGAAGCTGGTCAGAAAGTCGCCATTGTCGGTCCGACAGGCGCTGGTAAGACCACGCTCGTGAATTTACTCATGCGGTTTTATGAGCTGAACGATGGAGAAATCTACATTGACGGAACCCCGATCAGCCAATTAACGCGTGAGAATATTCATGAATTATTCTGTATGGTGCTTCAGGATACCTGGCTGTTCGAAGGAACGATTCGTGACAATATCGTCTTTTCCAAAGATCATGTTACTGATGAGCAGGTAGAAGCTGCATGTAGAGCGGTGGGACTGCACAGTTTCATTAAAACACTGCCGCAGGGATATGATACAGTTCTGGATGACAAAGCCAATCTCTCTGCGGGTCAAAAGCAATTGATTACCATTGCAAGGGCGATGATTGAAGATTCACCTATGCTCATTCTGGATGAGGCCACAAGCTCGGTCGATACGCGTACGGAATTGCTGATTCAACAAGCGATGGACCAGCTGACTGTGGGGAAAACCTCCTTTGTGATTGCTCACCGACTTTCGACGATCAAGAATGCGGATCTGATTCTGGTCATGAAGGACGGTGACATTATCGAAATGGGTAACCATGAGGAATTGCTAGCAAAAGGCGGCTTCTATGCCGATCTATACAACAGTCAGTTTGAACATGCGTCCTAAAAAGTAACTGCTTGAAAGTATAATGAATATCCATATAGTTCCAACTTAATTAACATCATCATGTGGACATTATAAGGTATAAGAGTCAGAATTTCTTAATCATAATTGTGGAGGCAGATCAATGAACCAGCGTTTTCGAATCACCCGTTCCATGCAGGAAAATCCTGTGGAGCAATCCATTTCCCTGGAGGAGTGCAAAGATTACTTTGCATCCCAGCCAGACTTTTCGTATTCACGGGAGCTTATCATACAAGGTGCTGAGAGCACCATGTCGATCGAGGGAGATTTTTTCATGTGGAAGTATGCTGACGTAGAAATACCTTTTCGTCATTACATGGGGGATGTGTACGTGGCTATTTCCAATGAGGCTGTCGTGCCTAAGATGATTGAAATTGCAACAGATTTACAAGCAGATGTAGTGGATGGGTGAAGAACGATTCTTATTGCAGCAAAGTAGGCGTAGAAGCCAAGCTCTGATTATCCGGTTCAGTTCTCGCACCAGTTTGAATCGGTTAATGTGGACAGCCGCGGGAATCCCTTGTCATCTAAAAGACGTGATATACGATTGTTTGTCTGGATATCTGGTGAGTGGTTGCAAAGGATTTGTTCCATGTCTGATCACAGGGCAGAAGCTCAATCGGTTGTGATGCGCTCGGCAACAAAAACGATTCGATTCGTACACAGTATACATCACACAACAAATGTTTCTGGTACGTTCGCTGTGGCAGTATTCACTTCATTCTTAAGGGTCAAGTCGCCAAAACATAAAAATAGCAAGTCTCTTGCAACATGGAGACTTGCTATTTTTATGTTTCCGGTTCATTGAATTTTGCGAAAAAAATAGTTCCATAGTTATGATTTTTCTAAAAATTTATACTTTTAAAGGAAGATCAAAACGTTTCTATTAAATAAAAAGCAAAGTTTCTAGCTAAAATTAGAGAAAAATTTAATCTGAACTGAAATTTCAGAAGAAAATTAAAGAAAATTTTGCATGTGAATTAGTTCAAAAGAGCTATGAAAAGTCACTATCTATTTAAAAAATGAAGAGTTATTAATTTTGAATCACTTCAGCTTGATGTGAATAAATTCCATTATATAGGTGATTAAAGAATATTGCTGAAAAAGTTGAAATTTGTCGGATGATGTCAGAATTGATTTGTTACATTTGTGTTAATGATGTGTAACGTAAAATTTGTTTTGATACAAGGGTTTTGGACTTTTTTGCAAGTCTACGTCATTTTGATTTTATCAATTTATAAAATCAAAAATTTTGTCTTAAATCACGTTAACGGGTCATGATCGGTATTCAATTTAATAAAAAAAGTGAAATTATTGTATTTGAAGATATAAAAATAATAGAATAATATGGGTTATTTATGGATTTCATGAAATCTATCAATTTGGAACTTTTGTCCCATGCTAATCGGTTTTAAAGTTTGTATATTTAAAATAGCTAGAAAGTATTGGGAGGAAAAAAGGGATATAAGGATTTATTGTGAAATTTTGGGCAATAAGAGGATTTGAGAAATTTATATGGCGACTCCGATCATGTCTTAGTTTTTAAAAATCGTGATCTATCTGACTGAGAAGATCCAGTTATTTTCGCCCGATATGAGGACTTTGCTTAATGGCTTGCAGAACATAGAAGTTGTTCAACAGAAGCTCCATGGACATCAAGCAGGACAACATGCCCTCACTGCTTCCCGAAATGGCTTCATAAGTACATAAGCTGTTCTCTTTTTTAGACAATGTATGGGGGCACTGATTGTAATTGAAACAGCATGGCAGTTGTATAGGCCAAACTGTAAGATTCCCTGTCCATAGCATCATATCCAGTAAATCCGTCCCACATCTCCCGTATTGCAAAAGACAACTTCATTATTTTTAAGGTATGTGAAACGTATCCTTAGCAGCCTGGGAACCCCGTTGGCCCGTCCGATGACCATCATTTTTCATCCATGTACAAAATCAGGAAGTCATAAGCGCAGTCGTGAATCACGCTCCTAACCACGCTGCAGCAGCTCATGTATCTCACAGCATCGATACCCTCCAGCCAAGATTCGACAGCACACATCATGATACACTACGTTGTTAATACTGCGGCAACCATTCTACAACCCACCACCAAGATGTACTCTCAGCATAATTCAAAAATATTCTCATTCCATGCACATTTTCATACATCCAGAGTCAGAGTTATTTGTATGTCCGCACAACTAAAAAAAGCTTGCACTGCGAAAGTGTGAGCGATGAAAAAGAAGATGTGCTTGTTTCGATTCAAATTCAGCTCTTTGAAGGCACCCATATCTCAATGGTATATCAGGAGTGATCGCTTTTGCCGACTACCATTGGCAATTTAATGCCGGAGAAAAGACACGCATGACTAGTTCCTTGACAAGGGCGGTCATTTATGAGGAGTTACTTTACCCATATCTATTTCGCGAGGAGAGATACGTATGACTCAGCACAATGTTCAACTGTTTGCATTAAGCCAACCACAGCAACGTATTTGGTACACGGAGCTTGTGTATCCCAATCGCAACACGTCCACGATTATTACCACTGTTAAAATCAAGGGAACGGTTCGAATAAATGCATTGCAGCAGGCAATGAACCGGGTGATTGCACAAAACGATTCTTTTCGTATCAAAATCACGGCTCGGGATGGCATCCCCTATCAATATGTGGAACCGTTTGCTGCTCAAAGCATAGAAACGCTTCAGGTTACCCCGGAGGAAGCTGAGCTATGGGTCAGCCATCACAACGCACAGCCGTTCCCCTTACTGGATTCGCAGCTGTATCGGTTTACTATTTTGCAGCTGGGGGCAGAAGACACCTGGTTTAGTTTCAAGATGCATCATATTATTTCGGATGGCGTTACCATGGAGCAGGCCATTAATGAAATTACGGGGAATTATATGAATATTGTGCATGGTACAGGTTCAGATGCGCCGGCCCCAGCGAACTCATATCTCGATTTTATTCAGACGGAGCAAAGCTATGAGCAATCGGACCGCTATCAAAAGGATAAGATGTACTGGACGGAGAAATTTTCCAATTTGCCGGAGGTTACAGGTTTAAAATCGTACAATCCGCTCACAGTAAGCACGGCTGCACGCCGGGAGACCTATACACTGGAGCACGAATTATATCGTGGTGTCACGGCTTTTTGCGAGGCGCATAACATCAGTATTTTTACATTTTTCCTGGCTGCTCTGTATATTTATTTACATAAAACGACAGGTGAACAAGATTTAACGGTTGGTACATTGTATGCTAACCGTACGTTGAAGAAGGAAAAAAATACAATGGGCATGTTCGTCAGCACTGTGGCTACACGTTTGCAAGTTGAGCCGGAATCCGAGCTGCTTACTTTCCTACAGGGTGTTGGCAAGGAGCAGTCGTCCATTTTGCGGCATCAGCGTTATCCGTATAACAAAATCATACAGGATTTGCGTGAACAACAAAGCGGCACGGATATTGGCCGCCTGTTTGGCGTTACCATTCAGTACCGTACGCTGAGCTTCTATCGTTTTGATGAAGCTGTTCAGCAGGTGCATACCGATTTCTGCGGAGATACAGTGAGTGACTTTGATATTGCCATGATTGATATGCTGGATGACGATAAACTTGTATTGCAACTGGATTATCGGACCGAGCTGTTCAGCGAGCAGGAAATCGCTCGAATTATTCGTCAATTCTTGAGTGTGGTAGAGCATATGGTGAAAGGGCCACAGCAGCGGATTCAGGAGTTGTCACTGATGAGTGACAAAGAGCGGGCACAAATTATGAATGTATTTAATGCGACCACAGTTCCCTTTCCAGACGATGTGGGGATTCATGAGTTATTCGAGAAACAGGCAGAATGTACACCAGATCAGACAGCGGTTATGTTTGGAAGTCAGAGTCTGACTTATCGGGAACTGAATGAACGGTCGAACTCATTGGCACGAATGCTTCAAGCACAGGGAGTAGGACCTGACAAGCTGGTCGGCCTGATGATGCAGCGCTCCGTGGAAATGATCGTAGGCCTGCTGGCTGTTCTAAAAGCAGGCGGTGCTTATGTGCCGATCGATCCTGAATTTCCGTCATCTCGTATTCAATACATGCTTGAAGACAGCAAGGCTGCAGTGCTTCTGACCAGTCGTGATCTGTTGGAAGAGCATCATTGCAATGCCAATGCAATATTTCTTGAGGATGCAGCATTGTATCAGGGAGAAAGCAACAACCTGGAGACGATTGCTCGCCCAGAGCATTTGGCTTACGTCATCTATACCTCTGGATCGACCGGAAATCCAAAAGGAGTTATGCTCCAGCATCGTTCGGTACTGAACTTTATTACCGGGATGCATGAAATCATTGACTTTGAAGCTGGCAAAACCATTTTGTCACTCACGACCATTTCATTCGATATTTTCGTCTTGGAAACCATCTTGCCACTGTTGGCTGGAATGACGGTTGTGCTTGGCGACCATCAGCATCAGGTGGACCCTCAGGCGCTGGGTGAGTTGATTGCTCATCATTCTATAGACATGTTGCAAATGACACCATCCCGGCTACAGATGCTGCTGGATCATGAAGCTGGTTCCCACGCGCTGCGAGGCGTGAAGGAAATCATGGTGGGTGGTGAAGCCCTTCCGTTCAAGCTGCTCGCAGCACTGCAAGAAATAAATGGTCCCCGTATTTATAACATGTACGGACCTACAGAAACGACGGTTTGGTCGACCGTACAGGAACTGACTCATGCTCAAGAAATTAATATAGGACGTCCGATCGCGAATACCCAAATCTATATCATGAATGCGAGCTGGGAATTGCAGCCAGTCGGTATGCCGGGCGAGTTGTGTATTGCGGGGGAAGGATTGGCCCGTGGGTATTGGAATCTCGAAGATCTGACGGCAGAGAAATTTGTGGAAAATCCGTTTGCCGGAGGCAAAGAGGGCTATGAACGGATGTACCGTACAGGCGATTTGGCGAGATGGACACTGGATGGCAATATTGAATATTTGGGACGTATGGATCACCAGGTTAAAATCCGTGGCTACCGGATCGAACTGGGCGAGATCGAATCGCAGCTATTGCAGGTGGAGTCGGTACGAGAAGCGGCTGTCGTGGCCCGTGCGGACGAAACAACGGGTCAAAAACAAATGGTGGCGTTCTATGTGGCCAGTCAAGAAATGGAAGCCAGTGAACTGAGAAGTGAGCTGGGGCGGGAGCTACCAAGCTATATGGTGCCGTCGTATTTCATTCAGTTGGAGCAGATGCCGTTGACACCGAACGGTAAAATCGACCGCAAGTCCCTGCCAGCACCGGAAGGCAGTCAGCAAAGCGGAGCGGATTATGAAGCGCCCCATACCGCGCCGGAACGGGCACTCGTGGCGATCTGGCAGTCTGCCTTGGGCGTGCCAACTGTAGGTATTTTGGACAATTTCTTTGATCTGGGCGGCGATTCCATCAAGGCGATTCAAATCGTATCCCGTGCGTTCCAGGCAGGCTACAAGCTGGATATGAAGGATCTGCTTCGCTGTCCAACCATCGCAGCATTGGCACCGTTTATGGTAAGTCGTATGGCAGATCAGGGAGAAGTGAGCGGGGAAACGGCATTGCTTCCGATCCATCATTGGTTCTTTGAACAGGAGCATGTAGACGCGCATCACTTTAATCAGGCGGTTATGCTGCACCGGGAGCAGGGCTTTGACGAAGCTGCTTTGCATCAGGCGCTAATCCAGTTGACCGAGCATCACGATGCACTACGGATGGTATTCAGGAAGACCGAGCAAGGCTACCAAGCGTGGAACCGCGGAGTACAGGAAGGCGAGCTGTATCATCTGGACGTGCTAGACTTTAGGGCTTTGACGGATGAAGCCATTCTGAGCGCGACGATTGAGGCGAAAGCAACTGAAATTCAAAACAAAATGAATCTATCCGAAGGACCGCTGGTAAAGCTGGGTCTGTTCCGTTGCAACGATGGAGACCATTTGCTGGTGGCGATCCACCATTTGGTGGTTGATGATGTGTCTTGGCGTATTTTGCTGGAGGATTTGGCAACCGGCTATGAGCAGGCTTTACGGGGCGAGTCTGTCCGGTTGCCGAATAAGACGGATTCCTTCCGTCTGTGGGCAGACCAGCTATCCGCTTATGTGAGCAGTGCAGCGTTGGAGAAGGAGCGTGCGTATTGGGAGCAAATTGAGCAAGTAGGGAAGAGCCAGGCATCCTTGCCAAAAGATTACACTCGTAAATCTCAGGCCAAGCCACAGCTTCGCGATGATCGAACACTGACCGTAGCGTGGACGGTCGAAGAAACGGAACAATTCTTGAAACAAGCTCATCGGGCCTACAATACGGAAGCGAACGACCTCT
>RCUE01000082.1_pt1 | contig 42223 bp, 39 predicted proteins | sample 2166111 | NCBI WGS metagenome assembly RCUE01 (sample SAMN09930795, study PRJNA488358) | compost metagenome | feature: garden; material: soil; isolation source: compost soil in phenylacetonitrile-enriched culture | place: Germany: Experimental Botanical Garden Goettingen | collected 2016-01-27 | reverse complement strand
TTACCATGATCGGGGATTTTTCATATTATACAGGAATGACTTTTGAGGGCTATGCAGCGGAAATCGGGTTCCCGGTATGCAACGGAGGTCGTTATGACAATCTGCTTCAGCAGTTTGGGCGATCTGTACCAGCAACGGGATTCGCATTGAAGACGAACCGAATCGTCGATGGTGTGGATGGTATTGCAATTGAGACGAAGCGTCCTGTACTTATTCGTTATGACGAGCAGGAACGTCGAGAGGCGTTATCTGCAGCGGCACAGCTACGTGCAGAGGGGCTTACTGTGGTGACAGGACTCACGGGGGGACCGGAAGATCGACGTCGTGAGCAGCAGGATCTGTACGCAGAGGTATACAGCTATACAGCTGAAGGAAGACAGCCCGTACAAAGGAGGGAATTGCCATGACGGAAACATTGAAGGTAGCCATGCCGAAGGGACGGATTTATAAGCAGGCTTCCAAGTTGTTTCGCCAGGCAGGGGTTCCAATTCCACTGGATGTGGACGAAACCCGCAAGCTGGTCATTCCATTGCCTGAACTGGGGATGGAATTTATTATGGCGAAGCCCGTGGATGTTCCTACGTATGTGGAGTACGGTGCAGCTGACATCGGCATTGTAGGTAAGGATGTGTTGCTGGAAGAAAACAAGGATGTATATGAGCTGCTGGATCTGGGGATTGCCCGTTGCCGGATGTCGGTGATTGCTTTACCCGATTGGCAACCAGGTATTCGTCAGCGGGTCGCAACCAAATATCCAAATGTGGCTTCCCAGTATTTTCGGGAGCAAGGTCAGCAGGTGGAGGTCATTAAGCTGAATGGCTCCATCGAGCTGGCGCCGTTAATTGGTCTGGCAGATCGCATTGTAGATATGGTGGAGACGGGGCAGACCTTGCGGGAGAACGGATTGGTTGAGCAGATTAGCATACTGGATATTACCAGTCGTTTGATTGCCAACCGGGTCAGTTACCGGATGAAAAATGGTCCGATTCAGGCATTGTGTGATCGATTGCATCAAGTGATTCCAACTGAAGTAGTACCGAAGGGTTAAAGGAACGGAGCAACGGTTAAGGAGCATTCTGCAAGCAAGCAGCAGGTAAGGGGGAATGAGCAAATGAAGATCGTAGCAGCCCGTGATTTCAATCTCGAACGAGAGGTAGATTACGGAACACCTGAGCAAAACGAGGCTGTGCGTACGATTATTCAATCGGTACGCCAAGAGGGAGATGAGGCTGTCCTGCGGTATACAGAAATGTTTGACGGTGTATCGCTGACAGCGGAGCAGCTTCGTGTGACAGATGGAGAATTAAAGTTGGCCTATGATAAGGTAGAGCCTTCATTTATACAGGCGATTCGAGAAGCGGCCGCTCATATTCGCGCTTTTCATACCAAGCAAAAGCGTAACTCATGGATAGATTTACAATCAGATGGTAGCTTGCTCGGTCAAATCATCCGACCCTTGAAACGTGTAGGCGTGTATGTTCCAGGTGGTAAAGCTGCCTATCCCTCCTCGGTATTGATGAATGTTATTCCAGCTCAAGTGGCTGGAGTACCGGAGATCGTCATGGTGACACCCCCGGCGACAGGCGGCAAGGCAGGGATCGACCCCTATACACTGGTAGCTGCGGCAGAGGCTGGTGTAACGGAAATATACAGGGTTGGCGGAGCGCAGGCTATTGCCTCGCTTGCATACGGGACACATAGTATTGAACCGGTTGATAAAATTTGCGGTCCCGGCAACATTTATGTAGCGCTGGCGAAGCGAGAGGTATACGGTGCAGTGGATATCGACAGTATTGCGGGACCGAGTGAAATTGTCGTATTGGCAGACGACACGGCGAATCCCTCTTATGTAGCGGCCGACCTACTTTCACAGGCGGAACATGACGAAATGGCCTCAGCCATTCTGGTTACGCCTTCGCAACGCTTGGCCGAAGAAGTATCAGCCGAGGTACAGCGCCAATTGGCGGAGTTGCCGCGCAGAGATATCGCTGCTGCATCGGTGGAGGCATACGGAGCCATCATTGTCGTTGACAATTTGGAAGAGGGCATCCGTATTGTCAACCGGCTTGCGCCAGAGCATTTGGAGATCATAACAGAGCAGCCAATGGAGCATATGGGGCTGATTGAAAATGCGGGAGCTATTTTTCTGGGAGCGTACAGCTCAGAGCCGGTAGGCGATTATTTTGCCGGACCTAATCACATCATTCCGACGAATGGAACAGCGCGCTTTTCTTCGCCAGTGGATATTGATGATTTTATCAAGAAGTCGAGTATGATCTATTACAGCAGGGAAGCGCTGCTCCGCAATGGTGAGACCATTATGCAGCTTGCCCGGCATGAAGGGCTGGAAGGCCACGCAAGGGCGATACAAGTTCGATTGGACAATGAGAAGAAGGCGGTGGATGGCGATGGGGAACGAAAATAACAAAGCAGGACGTACAGGCAGTGTCAGCCGGAAAACGAATGAAACAGACATTCAGCTGTCATTTGCAGTAGACGGGACAGGGCAGGCTGAGATTGAAACGGATGTTCCTTTTCTGAATCACATGCTGGATTTGTTCACCAAGCACGGACAATTTGATCTAAATGTACAGGCCAGAGGGGATGTGGACATTGACGATCATCATACCGTCGAGGACATTGGGATCTGTCTGGGGCAAACCTTGCTGGAAGCATTGGGTGATAAAAAAGGTATCAAGCGCTATGCCAGCGTCTTTGTACCGATGGATGAGGCACTCGCGCAGGTTGTTATTGATCTGAGCAATCGACCTCATTTTGAGTATCGCGCAGAGTATCCGTCTCAGCAGGTAGGCAGCTTCTCGACAGAGCTGGTGCATGAATTTCTATGGAAATTTGCATTGGAGGCTCGCATGACGCTGCACGTCATTGTTCACTACGGGCAAAATACCCACCATATGATTGAGGCGGTGTTTAAAGCGCTGGGGCGTGCTTTGGATGAGGCGACCTCCATTGATCCGCGGGTGACAGGAGTGCCTTCAACGAAGGGAGTGCTGTAGTCCATGTCCATTGCCATTGTGGATTACGGCAGAGGGAATCTGCATAGTGTGAGCAGGGCGGTTGAGCGCCTTGGCTATGAGGCTGTAGTGACAGGAGATGCTCAAGTGATTCGTGCCTCTAGCGGTGTAATTTTGCCGGGGGTAGGGGCTTTCGGGGATGCGATGGAACATCTGCGTTCCAGCGGATTGGATCGGGTTATTCAGGAGGTTGCAAGTGCTGGACAACCGCTGCTCGGTGTTTGTTTGGGAATGCAGCTATTGTTCACTCGTGGTGAAGAGTACGGCAGTCACGAAGGACTTAATATATTACCAGGCGAGGTCGTTCGGTTTGCTCCTGATCTGGGCGTTAAAGTGCCACATATGGGCTGGAATCGTCTGCATATCACCCAGCCAGAGCATCCGTTATTGCAGGGTCTGGAGGAAGGACATGTATATTTTGTGCATTCCTATCATGCAAAGCCGGAGATCGAAAGTGACCTGCTGGCAGTAACCGACTATGGTGGACCTGTAACGGCTATTGTTGGCAGAGGACATGTATACGGTATGCAGTTCCATCCGGAGAAAAGCGGAGAAATGGGGATGCGTCTGCTTCGTCAGTTTTTGGAATTGGCGGAAGCGGAAAAGCGAGCATAACTACTTGAGCGTTTGTGTTAGTAGGCTCAAATTTGGGCGTTGATGGGTGTGAAGGTATATAGCTGTTGATTAGTTCATAAGGGGGTCATACTTTGTTCACGATATACCCGGCGATTGATATTCGCGATGGCAAATGTGTACGACTGGTACAAGGTGATTATAACCAGGAGACAATATACAACGAAAATCCGGTGGAAGTAGCACGAGAATGGGAGCGCTTGGGCGGCTCCTACATTCATTTGGTTGATTTGGACGGTGCCAAAGCAGGTCAACCGGTGAATGATGCGCTCATTGGACGGATTGCTTCTGCGGTGCAAGTACCTGTACAAGTGGGCGGTGGCTTACGTACGCTTGAGCATGTGGAGCGGCTGTTGTCGCTGGGCGTGAGCCGGGTGATTTTGGGCACGGCAGCTATTGAGGATCGTGCTTTTACGGAAGCGGTATTGGGTACCTACGGTGATCGGATCGCCATTGGTCTGGATGCACGGAATGGCTATGTGGTCACGCGCGGATGGCTTGAAACCTCGGAGGTTCGAGCGGACGAATTGGCTGCTGAGTTGGCCTCCAAGGGAGCTGAAACGTTCATTTTTACAGACATTTCCCGCGACGGAATGATGCAAGGCCCGAATGTCGAGGCGATCGTAGCGCTTGCGAAAAGCAGTGGACGAACCGTGATCGCTTCCGGCGGTGTCAGTAAGATGGAAGATCTAATCACGCTGAGCACCTATGCGAAGGAGGGTGTAGGTGGTGCTATTGTGGGTAAAGCATTGTATACAGGGAGCATTGATTTACAGGTTGCCGTACAAGCTGTAGCAAAGGCATAGGGGGAGTAGGCATGCTGGCTAAACGTATTATTCCCTGCTTGGATGTAAAGGATGGCAGGGTGGTTAAGGGCGTTAATTTTGTGAACCTACGCGATGCAGGTGATCCGGTGGAATTGGCGGCGCTTTATGACCGGGAAGGGGCAGATGAAATCGTATTTCTGGATATTTCTGCTTCAGTTGAAGGGCGTGCCACCATGGAAGAAGTAGTTCGTCAGACAGCCGGGGAAATTGCCATTCCTTTCACCGTAGGTGGCGGGATATCTCATGTCGATGATATGAAACGCATTTTGCGTGCAGGGGCTGATAAAATCGGCGTAAATACGGCGGCTGTCCGTAATCCTCAGCTGATTGCGGAGGGGGCGCGCAGCTTTGGCTCACAATGTATCGTTGTTGCCATTGATGCCAAGTATAACGAGGCGTGGGGCGAGTGGGAAGTATATACCCACGGAGGCCGCACGCCATCTGGTATTCGCGCCTTGGCCTGGGCCAAGGAAGCTGAACAGTTGGGAGCCGGTGAGATTCTGCTGACCAGCATGAATGCGGACGGAACCAAGGACGGCTTTGACCTGCCGCTGACTTCTGCGGTATCGGATACCGTCGGAATTCCAGTTATTGCTTCTGGCGGAGCAGGCAAACAGGAGCATTTCTATGACGTGTTTACGGCGGGCAGAGCGGATGCTGGATTAGCAGCAACGATTTTTCACTATAAAGAAATAGGAATCCCTGACCTAAAACGGGATTTGAAGCGCAGAGGAGTGGAGATACGATGAGCAACGAATTGAACCAACAGCTATCTCTGGAGCAGATACTGGATAATGTCCGCTGGAATGAGGTGGGTCTTGTCTCGGCGATTGTGCAGGATGATGCCACCCTTCAGGTGCTTACGCTGGCCTACATGAACCGCGAGTCGCTGAAACTGTCTTTGGAGTCGGGAGAGACCTGGTTCTGGTCTCGTTCCAGACAGGAGCTGTGGCACAAGGGGGCTACTTCAGGGAATACGCAAAAAATCACTTCCATCCAGTTGGATTGTGACGGTGATGCTCTGTTGATACGTGTCATTCCGAACGGTCCTGCCTGTCATACAGGAGCAACGAGCTGCTTTTTCCGTGATATTTCCGCGCCAGGGACGGCTGTAGCACCTGTTGCAGGAAATGCAGGAGACCACACGCTGGTAAATCAAACCGATGATATTTCCAATGCTTCAGCAGACCGCTTTGAGGTACTTGCCCAGCTGGAGGCGATTATTAAGGAGCGCGAAGAGACACGTCCTGAAGGGGCCTATACGACCTATCTTTTTGATAAAGGTGTAGACAAAATCTTGAAAAAGGTTGGCGAAGAAGCATCCGAGACGATCATTGCCGCCAAAAATAAAGATAATGATGAACTGCGCCTGGAGGTTAGCGACCTGATTTATCACCTGCTGGTGCTGTTGCAGGAGCGCAAGCTACCGCTAGATCACGTGCTGGCTGAGCTGAATCGCCGTCATGAACGACCTCGTCGTGATTAGTACGATTTGTTGTAGTGTTGAAAGAGGGAGGATCGCATGAAAATTGACTATCATACGCATCACGCCCGCTGTGGGCATGCCATAGGGAGTCTGGAAGAGTATGTACAGCAGGGAATTCGGCTGGGGCTGGATCAGCTCGGCTTGTCCGATCACATGCCACTACTGCATGTAAAACCGGCTGACTATTACCCGGAAATGGCGATGCCTATGGAGGAGCTGCCCCGATACGTGGAAGAATGTTTGGAACTGAAGGAACGTTTTAAAGGGCAAATTGATATTCGTGTTGGCTTGGAAGGCGACTACATTGAGGGCTGGGAACGAGAAATCGAAGATATCATCACCGCGTATCCCTGGGATTATGTGATTGGTTCCGTCCATTTTCTAGGTGAATGGGATATCACGGACTTCCGTCAGGTACACCATTGGGAAGGCAAAAATGTGCTTGAGGTGTACCGCACGTATTATGATGCGATTTCCAAGGCGGCAGCTACCGGTTTGTATGACATCATGGGTCATTTGGATGTCATTAAGCGCTTCGGCTATCATCCGAAGCCGGAGGAAATGGAGGAGCTGCGTGAACTGGAGCGCTCCGCACTCTCAGCCGTTGCCCGCAGCGGTCGGGCGATGGAACTGAATGCATCAGGGCTTTCGAAGCCCTGTGCTGAGATGTTCCCGAGCCGCCGCATGCTGGACGAAGCTTTTTCGCTAGGCATCCCGCTGACCGTAGGATCGGATGCCCATGATCCGGCGAAGCTGTCCGAGCACTTGGAGAAGGCACGCGCGCTTCTATATGAAGTCGGCTATCGCGAGCTTGCCGTATTTCAGCATCGCGAGCGCTCGCTGGTGCCGTTGACGCTTTAATTATTACGTTTATTGGGTCTAAGTATCATATCCAGTGGCTAGCCGAACGCTCCCTATGTATACAGGGAAAAGCGCTCGGCTATTTAGCGTATTCTTGTATATATATCTATTGTATACGAGCATATATCCGTTTTTTGGAATGAGGTAGGATCGACTGTCAAGTCGTTTTGAAGTTGTGGTATACTGAAGGGTATGAACATGTCAGTTACTTTTAAAGGAGGTGCCTTGGTTATTTATGAAAGGGAAACATCTGCGAGTATCGGAACCTAGCCCTAAGATTATTGCTTTGCGTTTCGACGCATCTTTCTTTTTTGAGAAAGCTGTGCGCTCGCTTGATCGCAATCATTATGACAAGGCATTGAAATATTTTCGCAAAGCCGTTGAATATGAACCGGATAATCCGGTGAATCATTGCAATATGGCGGGTATATTATCAGAGATGGGGGATTATGCAGGTTCGAATGAGATCCTGTCCTCTGTTCTGAGTGACGTAGACTCGTCGATGACAGAGTGTTATTTCTATATGGCGAATAATTACGCTAATATGGAGCAGTTTGAAGAAGCGGAGAAAGCATTGGTCACGTACCTGGAGGAGGACGAAGAAGGCCAGTTTCTTGATGAAGCGGAGGAAATGATGGAGCTGCTCTATTATGAGCTGGACCGTCCAACGAAGCTGAACCGCATTAAGGCCCGGCAGGGAGTAGTAGAGCATGATCAGGCTCGTGTCCTGCTGGAGGAGGGGAAATTTGCTCAGGCAGCCCAGTTGCTCAAGCAAATTTCAGAGGAACAACCGGATATGTTCGCTGCGCGAAATAATCTGGCGTTAGCGTATTACTACATGGGATTGTTCCAAAATGCTAAGGCTACCATTATTCAAGTGTTGGAGGATGAGCCGGGGAATTTACACGCATTGTGCAACTTGGCGATCTTTTATCAGCACGAGGGCGGCGGCCCGGAATTGGATCGTCTGGTGCAGACTTTGGCGGTCACTATACCGTTTCAGGAGGAGCAGGTATTCAAGCTGGCGACCACTATGGGCATTCTCGGACGCCATGAGGAGGCCTACAGACATTTCCGCAGGTTGCTTCATGGCGATGGAGAGAACAATGCGGACGCTTCTTTGTACCATTACACGGCGGTAGCTGCCAGCAATACGGGAAGATATGCGGAAGCACGGCGGTTGTGGAGTCATTTGCAAAAGCAGGATGCTTCCTCGGAAGTTCCGCGGTTTTTCCTGTCCCGACTGGAGGAACTCCAGCAGGAGGGTACACCGCTGCAAGTGCTCAGCTATCATTATCATCTCCCGTTTGAGGAGCAATTCCGCATGTGGGAGAAGTTTGGTGCTGACCAGGTGCCTGACAGCATGAAGAAGGACCCGCTAATCCGGTCATCCTTCTTCTGGGCCTTGCGCCACGGGGACCGGGCGACTCAGCTTCAGGTCATTCAGGCGTTAAGCTTGATCGGTGATGATGAGGTGCGTCAGGCACTGGAGTCCTTCGTAGAAGACCCGGACCAGGAGGATGAGCTGAAACGCCGTGCCTTGCAAGTATTGCAAGAGCTGACGGAGCAGGGTGAGCAGAAAATGTACCCGGAAACGGAACGTTCTGATCAGTTGGAGGTTGAGAACGATCCTCATACAATTGAAGGTGATGTATCTGCCTCCCCGGTTGATCCACAATGGCAGGCAGTGCTGGATAAGGTACTGACCGTTATGAGCAAGCCATCCGATCCGGTCATGCAGCACGACTTGAGATCGCTGTGGCTGGAGTATTTGGATCGGCTTGCCCCGGAAGTTCCAATGGTTCAGCATACTGAGGGATGGGCAGCGGCGCTGGAATATTTGACAGCCAAAATGCATCATCATTCAGTCACCTATCAGGAAGTAGCCGATCGTTATGGTATTTCCGTATCGACCGTAAGCCGCTATGCACGCCAGATTGACAGCGTGTGTGGTATCAAACAGAAGCTGAAGCAGCCGCTCTCCACGTTTAAAAAGCAGGTCTGAGACCTGCTCCAAACATCACTTAAAGGAGGCAACAAACGTATGTATAAATCCATAATTATTGGTACAGGTCCTGCAGGCTACACAGCCGCTATTTATTTGGCACGCGCTAACATGAATCCGCTGATCATTGAAGGGATGCAGCCCGGTGGGCAGCTTACTACAACGACCGAAATTGAAAATTTTCCGGGTTTTGAGCAAGGTATCCTCGGGCCTGAACTGATGGATAATATGCGCAAGCAGGCTGAACGTTTTGGCGCTGAATTTACTTCCGGTTGGGTAGAGGAAGTGGATTTTAGCAAACGTCCTTTTAAAGTGAAGGTAGAGGGTAAAGGCATCATTGAGGCGGAGTCGGTCATTATTGCTACAGGTGCGTCCGCCAAATATCTTGGTATTCCGGGTGAGCAGGACAATGTAGGTCGCGGAGTCAGCACTTGCGCAACTTGCGATGGCTTCTTTTTCCGCGGGAAAAAGATTGTCGTGGTTGGCGGTGGCGATTCAGCCATGGAGGAAGCGAGCTTCTTGACCCGTTTTGCTTCCAGTGTAACCTTGGTCCATCGTCGCGATGAGTTGCGGGCATCCAAAATTATGCAAGATCGCGCGCGTGAGAACGAAAAAGTACATTGGGCATTAAACCGGACTCCTCTGGAAGTTGTGACGGGAGAATCTGGTTTAAAGGGTTTGAAGGTACACAATAATGAGACCAATCAGGATGAGCTGATTGAGGTAGATGGCGTGTTCGTAGCCATCGGGCATACACCGAATACAGGTTTCCTGAACGGACAAATCCATACGGATGAACACGGCTATATTGTAGTGAAGCCAGGCACAACGGAAACGAACATCCCCGGAGTTTTTGCCTGTGGGGACGTACAGGATAATCGTTACCGTCAAGCGATTACGGCTGCGGGAACGGGCTGTATGGCGGCTATGGACTGCGAGAAATATCTCGAAGGCAGTGCTGTTCACGACTGGAGCGAAACACTGGATCAATAAAAGCGTGTCTATAGTACACAAAAAGGCTAACGGGAGAGCGAAGGAACCTCTGTTATGCCGCATCTTTTGTTCAGGAAGAGAAAGCCTGCTGCGTTTGCACAGGCTTTCTCCTTTTTATGGGTGCATAAGGTTAAAAGTTCCTCTAATCGTACACTTTTCAACAAGGAAGTGTCCTTGACCGTAACGAGGGCTTCAATTATAGTTGGAACGTAGGATTACTATTATGAAGTAGGAATTATAAGCATATATTTCATACCAGGTTTTTAAGTAAACATAAAGGTGGCTTGGAACATGTCTGAAAGTATCTATGTGGGTGTCGATTTGGGCGGTACAGCGATTAAAGTAGGCATTTGTAATGAGAACGGACAGCTTTTGCACACATACGAGGGACCAACCGAAACCGATAAAGGTGTAGATGTTGTCATTGGTAATATCGAAAAATATGTGCGGCACATTGTTGAGGAATCTCCTTATGAGTGGGATCAACTCAAGGGTGTCGGTGCAGGCGTTGCAGGTTTTACGAATGTTCGTGATGGTATTATTGTCCTCGCTCCTAATATTGGCTTTCGTGACGTACCGATCCGTGCGCTCCTAGAGAACCGGATTGGCAAGCCTGTGAAAATAGACAATGATGCGAATGTTGCTGCGCTAGGTGAGGCTTGGGCTGGTGCAGGCAAAGGCATCGAAAACTGCGTATGCTATACCCTGGGAACAGGAGTAGGTGGCGGTATTATTATAAACGGTAGAATATACCAAGGTTCTTCAGGCATGGCCGGGGAAATTGGTCATATCAGCGTCGTACCTGATCTGGAGGCAATTCAGTGTGGATGCGGCAAAATGGGTTGCTTGGAAACTGTATCTTCTGCAACAGGCATCATTCGTATGGCCAAGGATGCTGTGGAACGTGGCGACCGGACCTCTCTGGCGCTGGAGGATCAAATTGCCGCCAAGGAAGTATTTGATGCTGCTAAAGCCGGGGATGAAGTCGCACTGCGTATCGTGAACCGGGCTGCCTTTTATTTGGGGAAATCCATGGCAGCGGTTGCCGCTGTGCTTAATCCAGAGTTGTTTATTATAGGCGGCGGTGTTTCTAAAGCAGGCGACTTTTTGTTTGAAGAGATGCGTCGCGTATACTCCAAGCTGGCACCTGAACCGCTTCAAAAAGGTGTATATATCGTACCAGCGGTGTTAGGCAATGACGCGGGTGTTGTAGGGGCTGCAGGGTTGCTGCTACGCTCCTGACCACAGGTTACTGATAATACGGGTACTGGCATAGAGCGAAGAAGCAAAAGGAGAGGGAAGTCCATATGACAGATAACCTAAAAAATGCTGCGCCGTGGGCAACGCTCATTATTATTACGGGGATGTCAGGCGCAGGGAAGACCATTGCGGTTCAGAGCCTGGAAGACTTGGGCTTCTTCTGTGTTGATAATTTGCCCCCTGTACTGATTCCCAAATTTGCAGAGTTGATTGAGCAGTCTAATGGTAAAATAGGCAAGGTTGCACTCGTCATTGATTTACGCGGACGAGAATTTTTCACTGCCTTGTCGGAATCGTTGAATTATATTAAAGATCATTTTACGATTCATTGTGAAATTTTATTCTTAAATGCGAATGATGGCGTTCTCGTACAGCGGTATAAGGAAAGTCGTAGACGTCATCCGCTGGCTCCAGACGGTATGCCTTTGGATGGGATTCGGTTGGAGCGCAAGATGTTGGAAGAACTAAAAAGCTCGGCTACACAGGTTATTGACACAAGTGTGATGAAGCCTGCAACTTTAAAGGCAAGGATTATTTCACGATTTTCTCATCTGGAGAGCAGTATGCTTTCCGTGAACATTACTTCTTTTGGCTTCAAGTATGGTATTCCCATTGATGCCGATCTTATATTCGATGTGCGCTTCCTGCCTAATCCCCACTATGTGGATCAACTACGTCCCCACACTGGACAGGATAGCGATGTATATGATTATGTCATGAAATGGCCCGAGACTCAGGCATTCTTGACCAAGTTGCTGGATATGTTACACTTTTTGATTCCGCAATATCGCAAAGAAGGCAAAAGCCAGGTCATTATCGGCATTGGCTGTACTGGCGGTAAGCATCGTTCTGTTGCAATATCGGAGTATTTAGGAAAAATGCTGGGTGCCAGCGAGACAGAATCTGTTTCTGTTTCGCATCGGGATGCTGATCGGGACCGGCATTAATGAGGTGAAATCATGAAAGAGACCGGATCACAACGGGAGCGCCCACGTATTGTTGTTATGGGCGGCGGAACCGGCTTGTCCGTCATGCTGCGGGGCTTGAAGCAAAAGCCGCTGGATATTACGGCTATTGTTACAGTCGCTGACGATGGCGGAAGCTCCGGGATTTTGCGCAGTGAGCTGCAGATGCCCCCTCCAGGGGATATTCGCAATGTGCTGACTGCCTTGGCTGACGTGGAACCAGTGATGTCAGATATGCTGAAATACCGTTTCGGTGCGGGATCAGGATTGTCAGGCCATAGTCTGGGCAATCTGATTTTAGCAGCGATGACCGATATATCGGGAGATTTTGTAACGGCGGTGCGTGAGCTTAGCCGTGTATTTGCTGTCCGGGGACGTGTGCTGCCAGCAGCCGAGGAAGGCGTTGTGCTAAGCGCCGAAATGGAGGATGGCACGGTGATTACCGGAGAGTCCAAGATCCCAGAAGCGGGCGGACGAATCAAACGCGTCTTTCTTGAACCGACTCACGTGGAGCCGTTGCCTGAGGCTGTAGAGGCCATTAATGAAGCTGATGCGATTTTGATTGGCCCCGGCAGTCTATATACCAGCATATTACCGAATTTGCTTGTACCTAAACTCGCTGAAGCTGTAGTGAAATCAGACGCTATCAAAATATTTGTCTGTAACGTTATGACCCAGCCTGGTGAAACCGATGGCTATACAGTAGGAGACCATCTGCAAGCTATTTTTGAGCATGTAGGGCATCATCTCTTCGACTATGTCATTGTAAATAACGGAGAAATTCCACCCCAAGTACAGGAAATGTATGCCGAGCAGGGAGCCAAGCCAGTTCAAGTAGACATGGGCGAGCTGACCGACCGGGGATATAAAGTGGTGGCAGATACATTAGTTCTGTTCCGCACGTATTTACGGCATGATGCAGACAAATTGAGCCAGCATATTTACCAATTGGTACAAAACTGGATATTAAGAAGGAGGTGAGTCCCTTGTCCTTTGCGGCACAAACGAAAAAAGAGCTTACGATGATTGAAAGCCAGTCCTGCTGTGAGAAAGCGGAACTATCTGCGCTCATACGTATGCTCGGATCCGTACAACTGTCGAATAAAAGGGTGATATTGGACGTGTCCACAGAAAATGCCGCGATTGCAAGGCGGATTTACTCCTTGATCAAGAAGCATTTTCAACTTCATATCGAACTGCTTGTACGGAAAAAAATGCGCTTGAAAAAAAATAATGTGTACATTGTCCGTATTCCTAATGATGTGCAACAACTGCTAAAGGATCTTTATATCGTCTCAGAAGGTTTCTTGTTCACTGACGGGATTAATCGGGATATTGTTCGGAAAAACTGTTGTAAGAGAGCTTATTTACGGGGCGCCTTTATGGCAGGTGGCTCTGTCAACAATCCTGAAGGATCATCTTACCACCTTGAAATTTCTTCGATGTATGAGGAGCATTGTCAGGCACTCGTTGATCTTGCGAATGAGTTTCATCTAAATGCTCGCTGTATTGAGCGAAAAAAGGGTTTTATTCTCTACATCAAGGAAGGCGAGAAGATCATTGAGCTGCTTAGCATCATTGGGGCGCATCAAGCCTTGTTCAAATTTGAAGATGTACGCATTATGCGCGATATGCGCAATTCCGTGAATCGTATTGTCAATTGTGAAACGGCTAATTTGAACAAGACAATTGGAGCTGCTGTCCGGCAAATTGAGAATATTAAGTTGCTGGAGAGAGAAGTTGGCTTGGAGACCTTGCCGGATAAACTGCGTGAAGTGGCAGAAGTTCGGCTCGCTCATCCCGATTTGAATTTGAAAGAAGTCGGGGAAATGCTCAAAGGGGTCGTGAGTAAATCGGGTGTAAATCATCGGCTTCGCAAAATTGATGAGATGGCTGACAAAATCAGGGGCGAAAATGGCCTGATTCCGTAAAAAGAATGTTGGTGGGGCTTTTAGCCCCAGTTTTTTTAGTTTTTTTTCTAGTGTCTGTCCCGGGTTAATGTTATAATGTGATAAATAAAATGGAGTAAGTAGTGTCCAGATTTATTTGATGAGGGGGTAAGCTGACATGTCAAAACATCCGGTAGTCGTACGTTTGAAAACAGGACTGCACGCCAGACCTGCTGCGTTGTTCGTACAGGAAGCGAATAAATATTCATCTGAGATTTTTGTGGAAAAAGATGACAAAAAGGTTAATGCCAAGAGCATCATGGGTATTATGAGTCTTGCCATCAGCACAGGTACTGAAATCAATATTAGTGCTGAAGGTGCGGATGCCGAACAGGCTGTAAACGCTTTAGTAAGTCTGGTTAGTAAGGTAGAGCTGGAAAATCAATAAACAAAGAATTGCTTGTAATATAGTGTATGATCTTAGTGAAAAGCCCCTTTGGGGCTTTTTTTATATCCAGAAAAAAATCCTTCGAACACTCCTCAGCTAACTGTTTTATTGTGGATTTATTGGATATAGAGGCCGTATTAAGTTCAAACTATAAATAATGAAAATCCTCGTGGTCATGCTCTGTTTCGGAAATTTGTACGCTTGGCTGCAACCTTTTTCCGTCTTTTCCGTCTGGAAGGTACAAACATTTACTAGAAAGAGGCTGAATTCAATGAGACTTTGGACAAAAACAGTAGCCACAGCAGTTCTCACAGGTGCATTAATAGCAGGGGGAGTAGCAGGAGGATTATGGACAGGGGCAGAGCGTGCTTATGCTGCGTCAACAGCTTCGACGGTAAACGGTGTAATTAATGTGATTGGAAGCGGGGAAGTATTGGCAAAGCCCAATATTGCTTATCTCTCTATCGGTGTACAATCGGAAGGGAATACGGCAGCCGCTGCTCAAAAAGCTAATGCTACAAAATTGAACAAGGTTACACAACTGCTGAAAGAAAAGTGGAGCATCAGCGGAGATGACATTCAGACCAGCCAGTTTTATGTACAGCCTAACTACACCTATAACGAAAAAGAAGGGCAGAAGCTCAAAGGCTACACTGCCAACCATACACTTTCCGTTAAATACCGCGATTTGGATAAAATAGGTCAGTTGTTGGATGAGGCGACCAAGTCCGGAGCCAATAACGTAGATAATGTTCGTTTTTCGGTGGAAGATCCTTCGACTTATGAGGAAGAAGCCATTACTAAAGCATTGGGAAGCGCACAATCTAAAGCCAGTGCTGTAGCTAAAGCGGCCAAACGCGGATTAGGTGCTCTTGTGAATGTGACGGTAGATGGCGGAGAAGCACAAGTCTTTACACAACGTGAAAATGCCATGTCAAAATCGCTCATGGATTTAGCAGGTAGCGGGACAGACATACAATCGGGGCAAGTAACAGTGAAAGTTCAGGTGTCGGCTCAATACGAAATGAACTAATATTAGATCATCAAACGAAGCCACAAGCGGCCTGCATCATGCGCAGGCTGGCTTGCTGGCTTTTTTTGTATACCGAAACCTTTTTGTAATGAGTCTGTCATAGCTAAGGGTTATTAGGTGTACAGATTGAAATCGGGGAGTGTACAGATTGTAAACTACATACAATGGGGTATAGATATAATAAGTAAAGTGATTATTTACACATAGACAATACAGAAATAATAACAGGAGGAATACTTAATATGAATAAGCATACGAAAAAATGGGGTTCAGCACTGCTGGCAGCAGGGATTTTAGCAGGAGTCGCAGCTGTTCCCGTTTCCTATATCCAGGCAGCATCGATTAAACAGCAGCAAGCGGCAACACAGCAACCAGGAATCACTATCCAATGGAATGGTAAAACGTTGCCCGCTAAAGGTGTTCAAGTGAACGGGAGTACAATGATTCCGGTGGCCGCACTGCGTGACAGCTTGGGGATTCCAGTAAGCTATGATGCGAAAGCAACGACCTATACCGTAGGTAGCGGGTACAATAAACTTTACATTATGGCTTCTTCCTCGGATGCCTACGTCAACGTCAATGGAATCAATACACGTAGTATGGATGCCAAACAGATCGCTGGGAAGCTATACATTCCTATGAGTCTGTTGAAAGACTATCTAGGCATAGATGCTCAATGGAACGCAGCTCAGAAGACAGTAACGCTAAGTAAAAGTCAGCTAAACCCGATCACAATTGCGTCTCAAACACTTCCAGCTTCGAGTAATGCGAAGGTATCTTACAAAGTTAAGTATCCGCAAATCAGCGGCAGCCAGCTGAATCCTGAGGCAGAGCAGGCCATTAACCATGTGCTTAAAAAGCATGCAGAGGGTATATTGGCAGCAGGCAAAAAGATGGTGGCAGAGGGAGAGGTTACAGCAGAAAGACCGTATGATTTCGAAAATGATTTTGCAATTGCCTATAACAAGGACGGTATTCTAAGTGTGATTATGCAGGATTACTCGTATATGGGTGGCGCACATGGAATGACGGTACGTAAAGGATATACGTTCTCGCTCGCTGATGGTAAACTGCTGCAGTTGTCTGACGTATTGAAGGCAAATCCGAACTACAAAAAGTTCCTCAATGCTGATTTGAAGAAAAAAATCGATGCGCTTCAGGCTGGTGAAGGATTCGGTAAATTTAAAGAGTTGGCGGCAGATCAGAATTTTTATGTGACGAACAGTGGAGTAACAATCGTGTTTGATTTGTATGATTATGCGCCATACGCGTATGGAATTCCAGAGTTTACTTACTCGTTCGGTCAACTGCTGCCTCAAGGCGGAAAGCCTTTTGCGGGACAGATTTAATAGTAGAAATGAGTAAGTTGGACTGTCTATACTCTAAAAAACAATAAAGCAAAAAAGCTGCCTACCGGATAATAACATCCGGAGCAGCTTTTTCATTTACCAGCTATCGAGAGGCGAATTTCTTCTCTTATACACCTTCTGGAGAGGAGCTAGTTAGCACTTTATCAATAATACCGTATTCCTTGGCATCATCAGCAGACATGAAGTAGTCACGGTCTGTATCTTTTTCAATGCGTTCCAGTGGTTGGCCTGTGCGATCTGCGAGAATGCGGTTCAGTTTATCACGCATTTTCAGAATGCGGCGTGCGCGGATTTCGATATCCGTTGCCTGGCCTTGTGCACCACCCAGAGGTTGGTGAATCATAATTTCACTGTTTGGCAAAGCGAAACGTTTACCTTTGGCGCCTGCATTCAGCAAGAACGCGCCCATGGAAGCCGCCATACCTACGCAAATCGTAGATACGTCAGGTTTAATGTATTGCATCGTATCGAAAATGGCCATACCAGCTGTAATGGAACCGCCAGGACTGTTAATATACAAGTGAATATCTTTTTCAGGATCTTCGGCAGCCAAAAACAGCATTTGCGCAATTATAGAGTTGGCTACAACGTCATTGACGTCCGAGCCTAACAAAATAATGCGATCCTTCAACAGTCTGGAATAAATGTCATAGGCGCGTTCGCCGCGGTTACTTTGTTCTACTACCATAGGAACATAGCTCACGTCAAAAAACCTCCCTTAAATATCGTTAGTGGATTTGGTGGACATGCCGAGTACACGTCCCTTATTTATAAACTGTTACCGTATTAACCACATGATAAACAATTTCAAACAAAAAGTCAAAGAAAGTCAAACTAATGATTAAAAAAAAGAGCCCTCAGCGCTCTTATTGGTTAAAACATTATATAGAAGCATTTAAGCGTTCATTTAAAATGGCGCGCCCGCGAGGAATCGAACCTCGATCTCAGGCTCCGGAGGCCTACGTCATATCCGTTGGACCACGGGCGCATAGTTGATTCAATGCAAACAACTAACTAATTAAACAGCTAATTGGAAACAAAGATGATTATATGATATACAGCAGTGAATTGCAAGCTTTTATTAAATGCGCATATTCAGACAAATGGTTGAGAAATATAGGTTCAGATAGACTTGCATATGGAGCAAATATTGGTTAAGATATACGTGGGACTTAAAAAGTTATCCCGGGACGTTTTAAGACCAGTTAGAGACAGAACTTAGAAGTGTGCGGGAGTGGAAAGCATGCGAAAGATATTAGAAATACAGAAGCAGCTTCTGCCCGACCTCATGGATGTTTTGAAAAAAAGGTACACGATCCTGCATCAGATTATGCTGTCCGATGTTGTTGGACGCAGAACACTGGCAGCTTCACTGAACATGACCGAGCGCGTGTTGCGCGCCGAAACCGATCTTCTTAAAGCTCAGGGGCTAATTGAGATTGAGAGTGTAGGCATGAAGGTGAGCAAAGCAGGACTGGATCTGCTGGAACAGCTGGAGCCGATTGCGAACAACTTGTTCGGCCTGTCCCAATTGGAGGACCAGATTCGTCAAGCCTATGGTTTGAGGAAGGTGGTTGTCGTTCCAGGGGATTCGGATGTTTCTCCGTTAACAAAGCAGGAGCTGGGGCGCGCTGGAGCAAAAGCGTTGCTAAGTGTTATGGACGACGAGGATGTGGTCGCTGTAACAGGTGGCACGACGATTGCAGACGTGGCGGAACAACTGGCATTGCCTTCTAATGGCCCCCTTAAGGGTGGGTGGTTTGTACCGGCACGCGGGGGTTTGGGAGAAAGCATGGAAATGCAGGCCAACACAATTGCTTCCACAATGGCTCGCAAGGTCGGCGCTCAATACCGTCTGCTCCATGTACCGGATTTGCTCAGCAATCATGCTTACAACTCCTTGCTTGAAGATACGAACATTCAGGATATATTGAGCCTGATTCGCGAGAGTCGTATCATCATTCACGGGATAGGCAACGCCATAGCGATGGCACATAGACGTAAACTTGATCCCGAAACCTTTGCCCAGATCAGCAGTGAAGGGGCGGTAGCCGAATCGTTTGGTTATTATTTTAACGAAGATGGCGTCGTTGTTCACAGAATGCTGACGCTTGGACTCCGATTGGAGGACATTAGGCGTACCGATACGGTTCTAGGTGTAGCTGGAGGCAAGAACAAGGCGGCCGCTATTCATGCGGTACTGCGTTTCGGGCAAGAAGACATTCTGGTCACCGACGAAGGCGCTGCTGTTGAGATTGTAAGTCGTTATTTAAATGATTAATATAGGATTTATGAATCGTGTTGTCTTGACAGGCTTTCGGGTCTGTCTTGAATATATAAAACTAAACTAAACGAACTTTGGGAGGAACTCACTCATGACAGTTAAAGTTGGTATTAATGGTTTCGGACGTATTGGACGCCTTGCTTTCCGTCGGATTCAAAACGTGGAAGGTATTGAAGTAGTAGCAATCAATGACTTGACAGATTCCAAAATGTTGGCACATTTGTTGAAATATGATACAACACAAGGTAATTTCCAAGGACAAGTAGAAGTACATGATGGCTTCTTCAAAGTAAACGGTAAAGAAGTTAAAGTTTTGGCTAACCGCAACCCTGAAGAACTGCCTTGGGGAGACCTGGGTGTAGACATCGTTCTGGAATGCACAGGTTTCTTCACAACTAAAGAAGCTGCTGAGAAACATTTGAAAGGCGGCGCTAAAAAAGTTGTTATCTCCGCTCCAGCTACTGGCGACATGAAAACTGTCGTTTACAACGTAAACCATGAAATTCTGGATGGAACTGAAACTGTAATCTCTGGTGCTTCTTGCACAACGAACTGCCTGGCTCCTATGGCTAAAACACTGCAAGATAAATTTGGTATCGTTGAAGGTTTGATGACTACAATTCATGCTTACACTGGCGACCAAAACACTTTGGATGCTCCACATGCTAAAGGTGACTTCCGTCGTGCTCGTGCAGCAGCTGAAAACATCATTCCTAACACAACTGGTGCTGCTAAAGCAATCGGTTTGGTTATCCCTGAGTTGAAAGGTAAATTGGATGGCGCGGCTCAACGTGTTCCAGTACCTACAGGTTCCCTGACTGAGCTGGTAACAGTTCTGGAGAAAAACGTAACTGCTGAAGAAATCAACGCAGCGATGAAAGAAGCTTCCGATCCTGAAACTTATGGATACACTGAAGATCAAATCGTTTCTTCCGACATCAAAGGCCTCACTTTCGGTTCTTTGTTCGATGCAACTCAAACTAAAGTTCTGACTGTCGGCGACAAACAACTGGTGAAAACTGTAGCTTGGTATGACAACGAAATGTCCTACACTGCACAATTGATCCGCACGTTGGAATACTTCGCTAAACTGGCTAAATAATAAGAACTTTCTTATTAGCAACATCATAGAGCGGAAACAGGTTATTGTTTCCGCTCTTTATATATCAAAATGTGCCTTAAATTCCTGTTTCGTAAAATTATAAGGGTGCGGAGGAATATGGAGATGAACAAAAAGAGCGTACGTGATATAGAACTGAATGGAAAACGGGTGTTTGTTCGTGTAGATTTTAACGTTCCGGTTGAAGACGGTAAAATTACAGATGACAAGCGTATTCGTGAAACCTTGCCAACCATTAACTACCTGATTGAAAAAGGTGCAAAAGTTATTTTGGCGAGTCACTTTGGACGTCCAAAAGGTCAGGTTGTTGAATCCATGCGTCTGACTCCTGTTGGCGTACGTTTGTCTGAACTGCTGAAAAAGCCAGTAGTTAAAGTGGACGAAGCGGTAGGCGAAGCTGTTAAAGCGAAAGTGGCTGAACTGCAAAACGGCGACGTGCTGTTGCTTGAAAATGTACGTTTCTATGCAGGAGAAGAAAAGAATGATCCTGAGTTGGCGAAGCAATTTGCTGAATTGGCTGACGTTTTCGTGAATGACGCATTCGGCGCAGCACACCGTGCTCATGCTTCCACTGAAGGTATCGCTCATATTCTTCCGGCTGTTTCCGGCCTGCTGATGGAAAAAGAATTGTCTGTTATTGGTAAAGCTCTGTCGAATCCAGATCGTCCTTTTACAGCCATTATCGGCGGTTCCAAAGTAAAAGACAAAATCGACGTGATCGACAACCTGCTGAACATTGCAGATAACGTAATCATTGGTGGCGGTTTGACTTATACTTTCTTCAAAGCTCAAGGTCATGAAGTGGGTCAATCTTTGCTGGATGAATCCAAACTGGACGTAGCTCTTGGATTTATCGAAAAAGCGAAGAAACTCGGCAAAAACTTCTATCTTCCGGTAGATATTGTTGTGTCTGACGATTTCAGCGCTACGGCGAACACAGACATTGTGGATATCGACGGCATTCCTGCAGCTTGGGAAGGCGTGGACATTGGACCGAAAACACGTAAAATCTATGCAGATGTGATCAAAAACTCCAAACTGGTTGTATGGAACGGACCAATGGGCGTATTTGAAATCGAACCTTTCGCTGGTGGTACTCGTGAAGTAGCGGAAGCTTGCGCAACAACAGAAGCATACACCATCATTGGTGGCGGTGATTCTGCGGCTGCGGCTGAAAAATTCCACTTGGCTGACAAGATGGATCATATTTCCACTGGCGGCGGCGCATCTCTGGAATTTATGGAAGGCAAAGCACTTCCGGGTGTTGTTGCACTGAACGATAAATAATCAAACGCACTATGCGTGAATAAAGCTTTAGGGCACCTAATAGTTAGGAGTTGAAACCATTGAGAACACCGATTATCGCGGGTAACTGGAAGATGTTCAAAACCGTACCAGAAGCTAAAACCTTCATCGAAGAGATCAAAGGTAAAGCAGAGGTTGCAGGAGTGGAGAGCGTTATATGTGCTCCATTTACAAATCTTCCTGCTCTGGTTGAAGCAGTAAAAGGCACATCTATTAAAATCGGCGCACAAAACCTGCACTTTGCAGAAGATGGCGCATTTACAGGTGAAATCAGCGGCGGAATGCTTAAAGATCTGGGCGTAGACTACGTTGTGATCGGACACTCCGAGCGTCGTGAGTATTTCAACGAAACAGACGAAACGGTGAACAAAAAGGTTCATGCAGCATTCCGTCATGGCCTGACACCAATTGTATGTGTAGGCGAAAAGCTGGAAGACCGTGAAGCAGGTCAAACCAAAGAAGTTGTAAAAGTGCAAACTGTAGCAGCTTTTGCTGGTCTGGCTAAAGATCAAGCAGCACAAGTCGTAGTTGCTTATGAGCCAATCTGGGCCATCGGAACAGGCAAATCCTCTACTTCGCAGGATGCGAATGAAGTGATTTCCTACATCCGTAGTCTGATTAAAGAGCTGTATGATGAAAATACAGCAAATGCTGTACGTATTCAGTATGGTGGTAGTGTAAAACCTGAAAATGTTACTGAGTACCTGGGTCAAAGCGATATCGACGGCGCGCTCGTGGGCGGTGCCAGTCTTCAACCGGCGTCGTACATCGCGCTTGTTGAGGGGGCGAAGTAAGATGACAGCACCAAAACCGGTAGCTTTAATTATTATGGACGGGTTCGGACTGCGTGACACCGTGGAAGGCAATGCGGTTGCACAGGCCAACAAACCGAATTACGACCGGTATTTACAACAGTATCCTCATACGACGCTGACGGCTTCTGGCGAAGCAGTAGGTTTGCCGGAAGGACAAATGGGTAACTCTGAAGTGGGTCACTTGAACATCGGCGCAGGCCGTATCGTATATCAAGACTTGACTCGTATTTCGAAGTCCATCCGTGAAGGTGAATTCTACGACAATGAAACACTGGTTAAAGCAGTGCAACATGCCAAGAAGAACAACACGAAACTTCACCTGTACGGACTTCTGTCCGACGGCGGCGTGCATAGCCATATCAGCCATCTGTTCGCTATGCTGGACTTGGCGAAAAAAGAAGGCCTAACAGAAGTGTACATTCATGCTTTCATGGATGGACGCGACGTTATGCCAGACAGCGGCGTAGGCTTCATGCAGCAGCTGATCGCTAAAATTCAAGAAGTGGGCGTAGGTAAAATTGCGACTGTACAAGGACGCTATTATGCTATGGACCGCGACAAACGTTGGGAACGTGTAGAGAAATCTTACCGTGCAATCGTATACGGAGAAGGACCTCAATACACAGATCCAATGGAAGCATTGAAAGAATCGTATGAAAAATCAGTGTTCGACGAATTTGTGGAGCCAACTGTTATTGTGAAGGCTGACGGAAGTCCTGTAGGGCTGGTCGAAAGCAATGACTCTGTTATCTTCCTCAACTTCCGTCCTGACCGTGCGATTCAACTGTCTCAGGTATTTACAAACGCGGACTTCCGTGGTTTTGACCGTGGCCCGAAATGGCCTAAAGATTTGCACTTTGTTTGCCTGACGTTGTTCAGCGAAACGGTTGAGGGCTTTGTAGCTTACGAACCGAAAAATCTGGATAACACGTTTGGTGAAGTGTTGGTTCAAAACAACAAGAAGCAATTGCGTATTGCTGAGACTGAAAAATATCCGCACGTTACTTTCTTTTTCAGTGGCGGACGTGATGTGGAGCTTCCTGGCGAAACTCGTATTTTGATCAACTCGCCTAAAGTGGCTACATATGACTTGCAGCCGGAAATGAGTGCGTATGAAGTAGCGGATGCTGCTGTTAAGGAAATCGAAGCCGACAAGCATGATGCGATTATCCTGAACTTTGCCAATCCGGATATGGTTGGACACTCCGGTATGCTGGAGCCAACGATTAAGGCGGTAGAGACGACGGATGAATGTGTTGGACGTGTTGTAGATGCGGTTAAAGCCAAAGGTGGCGTGGTTATTATCATTGCCGACCATGGTAACGCGGATATGGAAATTGATGAGCAGGGACGTCCGTTCACAGCTCACACAACGAATCCGGTTCCGTTCATTTTGACTGACGAAAATATCGTTTTGCGTGAGCATGGAATATTGGCTGACGTAGCTCCAACGCTTCTGGATTTGATGCAACTTCCGCAACCTGCGGAAATGACAGGAAAATCTATGATTGCATCCCGCAAGTAAGCTTGATTTAATAAGTATAGGCTTGACCAATAAATCATGATTCACAAAGGAGATTAAGTACAAATGACTATTATTTCTGACGTGTACGCTCGCGAAGTCCTCGACTCCCGTGGTAACCCTACGGTTGAAGTTGAAGTATATCTGGAATCCGGTGCTATCGGTAGTGCTATCGTTCCTTCCGGTGCCTCCACAGGCGCTCACGAAGCTGTAGAACTTCGTGATAACGACAAATCCCGTTACCTGGGTAAAGGCGTTCTGCAAGCTGTTAAAAACGTGAACGAAATTATTGCTCCTGAAGTAATCGGCTTGGATGCTGTGAACCAAGTAGAAATCGACACGCTGATGATCAAATTGGATGGTACACATAACAAAGGTAAATTGGGTGCAAACGCAATTCTGGCAGTATCCATGGCTGTAGCTCGCGCTGCTGCTGAAGCTCTGGGCTTGCCACTGTACACTTACCTGGGCGGATTCAATGCTAAACAATTGCCAGTACCAATGATGAACATCGTTAACGGTGGCGCTCATGCCGACAATAACGTTGACGTACAAGAGTTCATGGTTCTGCCTGTAGGCGCTCCTACATTTAAAGAAGCTCTGCGTGTAGGCGCAGAAATCTTCCACAACCTGAAATCCGTACTGAACTCCAAAGGTTTGAACACAGCTGTTGGTGATGAAGGTGGTTTTGCTCCTAACTTCAAATCTAACGAAGAAGCTCTGTCCACTATTATCGAAGCGATCGAAAAAGCTGGTTACAAACCAGGTGTTGACGTATTCCTCGGTATGGACGTTGCCTCCACTGAGTTCTTCAAAGATGGAAAATATACTTTGGAAGGCGAAGGCAAATCCTTCACTTCTGCTGAGTTCGTTGACCTGCTTGCTTCTTGGGTTGATAAATACCCAATCATCACTATTGAAGATGGTTGCTCCGAAGATGACTGGGAAGGTTGGAAATTGCTCACTGAAAAATTGGGCAACAAAATCCAATTGGTTGGTGACGACCTGTTCGTAACAAACACAGAGCGTCTGGCTAAAGGTATCGATGAAAACATCGGTAACTCCATCCTGATCAAAGTAAACCAAATCGGTACGCTGACTGAAACATTCGATGCTATCGAATTGGCTAAACGTGCAGGATACACAGCTGTTATCTCTCACCGTTCCGGTGAATCCGAAGACAGCACAATCGCTGATATCGCTGTTGCAACAAATGCAGGCCAAATTAAAACAGGTGCTCCTTCCCGTACTGACCGTATTGCGAAGTACAACCAATTGCTCCGCATTGAGGATCAACTGGGTGAACTGGCTCAATACCACGGCCTGAAATCTTTCTACAACCTGAAAAAATAATATTGCGCAAAAATGCTGATGGCGTCTCTTGACTCATGGTTTATGATCACGAAGTCTGAACGCTCAAAGCTTTTACGCATGAATAAAACAGGCCTACTCGCCACCGCGAGCAGGTCTGTTTTTTGTTATTATGGATGTGTATGAGAATTTATAACTTTGCAAAGGCTTAATGGCTGAGTGACTTGCTATAGCTGTTGTTATCTACTGGAAGCTGTGGTAGAATAAAAATAGTGTTTTGCGTTAATTTCCGGCTATTTATAACATGATATGTACATGTTTTCATAAAAGAGGCTGTGTTGTTTTGCAAAACAGATGTATAAGCTCAGGAGGTGGGATTTTTCATGGAAATCTTTTTGAAAGTGCTGCTCGTTGTGTTCTCGATTGCTGTTATTGCGGTTGTTTTACTGCAAAAGGGGAAAAGCGCAGGTTTGTCCGGTGCCATCTCTGGCGGTGCTGAGCATCTGTTCGGCAAGACAAAAGCTCGCGGTATGGATTTGATTTTACAACGCGCAACTGCTGTTTTGGGTGCGGGTTTCATGATCGTTTCTGTTTTAGTTGCATTTTTTGCAAAATAAGATAAATATGTACCTTAAGCCTTCGTTTCGCGGGAAACGGGGGCTTTTTTTAGATTTTGGACAGGCAGGGATGCCGTCGATTAAATTCGTGTATACTAGGGTATGAGTATATTAAGAGCCTTGTATCAGGAGCAAGGAACAAGGACATGCGGATTTTATTACTGAAAATTAAAGGTCACCCGAGGTGGACAATATTATGATAACAGAGCAACAACTACTCGATTTTATGCGCGAGACCGCATACAAACCCATGACTTACCAGGAGCTGGAGCAGCACTTTGATATTAAGGATGCCGAAGATTTCCGTGAATTTCTTAAGCTTTTGAATGCCTTGGAGGAAGAGGGGGAAATTCTGCTGACCCGCACAAACCGTTATGGCGTGCCGGAACGGATGGATTTGCAGCGTGGGCGTTTGCAGGCTCATGCCAAGGGATTTGCTTTTTTGATTCCAGAGGACCGGGAGCACCCGGATGTATATATTCATGCTAACGACTTAAAGAGTGCGATGAATGGAGATACGGTACTGGTAAGAGTGACGTCGAAGGGACCTGCGGGTGGCCGATTAGAAGGCGAAGTTGTGCGGATCGTGAAGCGCGCAGTACTTCAAGTAGTAGGCGTGTTTCAGAGCCACGAAGCATACGGTTTTGTTTTGCCGGATGATAAGCGCATTAACCGGGATATTTTCATTCCAAAGGATAGCTTCAACGGAGCTGTGAACGGGCAAAAGGTCGTTGTGCGCATTGTGAGCTATCCAGAAGGACGAGCTGCGGCAGAAGGCGAAGTGTTGGAGGTTTTGGGTCATAAGGATGATCCAGGCGTTGACATTTTGTCCGTTATTCGCAAGCATCAGCTTCCGGAAGCTTTTCCAGATGAAGTGACAGAGGAAGCCGAGAATGCTCCCGACGCGATTACGGAAGAAGAGATTGTACGTCAGGGACGGCGCGATCTGCGTGATAAGATCATTGTTACCATTGATGGTGAGGATGCCAAAGACCTGGATGATGCTGTAAATGTAGAGCGCTTGCCGAACGGAAATTACCGTCTGGGCGTTCATATTGCCGACGTAGGGTATTATGTGCGTGAGAACTCCAAGCTGGATCAGGAGGCATATAACCGCGGTTGTAGCGTGTATTTGGTTGACCGTGTCATTCCTATGCTTCCACATCGACTTTCAAACGGAATATGTTCTTTGAATCCACAGGTGGATCGACTGACTTTATCCTGTGAGATGGAATTCAATGAGCATATGAAGGTCGTAAAGCATGATATTTTCACCAGCGTGATTAAAACGAAGGAACGGATGACCTATACTAACGTTCGCAAAATCCTCGAAGAGGAAGATGCAGAACTGATGGAACGGTACAAGGACCTGGTTGATGTATTCCGTACGATGAAGGATTTAGCATTGAAGCTGCGTGCGAATCGGATGCGCCGCGGTGCAGTTGATTTTGATTTTGATGAGGCCAAAGTGATTGTAGATGATGAAGGCAAAGCTGTCGATATTGTGAAGAGGGATCGTACGATAGCCGAACAAATTATTGAAGAGTTTATGCTGGCGGCCAATGAAACGGTAGCCGAACATTTTCACTGGCTCAAGGTACCGTTCTTGTACCGGATTCATGAGGACCCCGACCCAGAGAAGCTGCAAAACTTTATGGCTTTTGCAGCTAATTTTGGTCATCAGATCAAAGGCCGAGGAAATTCCATTCATCCGCGAGCACTGCAAACATTGTTAGAAGACATTCAGGGTACGAAGGAGCAAACGGTGCTTAGCACAATGATGCTGCGTTCGATGAAGCAGGCAAAATATGATGCGGAGTCTACAGGACATTTTGGACTGGCTGCGGAGTATTACTCTCATTTTACATCACCGATTCGTCGTTACCCTGACTTGGTAATTCACCGTGTCATTCGTGAGGTATTGGAGAATGGCGGGGCTTTAACAGACGAGCGTCAGGAATATTTGACTGCACGCATGCCAGATATTGCTCAGCAATCCTCCGAGCGTGAACGTGTGGCTGTGGATGCAGAGCGCGACACAGAGCAAATGAAAAAGGCTGAATACATGCTGGACAAGGTTGGCGAGGAGTTCGAAGGGATCATCAGCAGTGTAACCAGCTTTGGGATGTTCATTGAGCTGGACAACACAGTCGAGGGCTTAACGCGTCTGAGTGCACTTACGGACGACTATTATCATTTTGACGAGCAGCATATGGCGTTAATCGGAGAACGCACCTCTAAGGTATTCCGCATTGGGGATGAGGTTAAGGTTCGCGTCGCGCGTGTGAATATGGAAGATTACACAATTGACTTTGAACTCGTCGATATGAAGCAACGGCAACGTCGCGAACGGACGGGAGGCTCGGGCCAGGGTGGAGATTTTGCACGTGGCGAGGGCCGTGCTAAAGGCAGAGGCCGAGAAGGACGTGATCGTAAGGGCGGTAAGGACAAGGCTGGTAGAGAGCGTAAAGGCGGTCGTGAGGCGGCTGGAAAGCCTAAAGAGGGCGGCAACGGAGGAATCAGCACCACAGGTCGCGCAGGTCGCGGTGGTGGAAACGGTGTCGGTACAGGCTCGCCAGGCAGCTTCGGCTTTGGTAGTGGCAAGGGCGGATACAATTCGCCAGCAACGGGTGCAAGCAAGCGACGGAAGAAGACGTCTGCCAGCGGGATATTCATTGGTGATGCAGCTACCCCAGGTAGTGATGCCAGACCAGGTGGCGAAGGCGCAGCACGTCGCAAACGGAAAAAAAAGGGCGGTAACGGTGGGAATAGCACCGCTGGGTTTGTACGGAAAAAGAAAAAGTAGGTTGATATAACTTACTTGTTAGGAGATTGGGGCTTCCGAGAGCAGTGAATGAAGCTTAAGGATGCTTAGAATATGAGCGGTTTCTGTCTGTAGTAATGGATAGAAGCCGCTTGGTTTTAGTGTGCTATAAGTGTAATGAGAAATGTAAAAGGCTTGACCTTTCTTGCTTTTACCCTCCGAAATTTGTTACAATATATTTCTAGGTAGCTCTTTGTAGCAGGAATTCTAGATTGAATCTAAGTTATTCATAAGGAGTGGTATTCATGGGTAAGAAGGCAGACGGGAAAGTGCTCGCCCAGAACAAAAAAGCTTCCCATGACTATTTTATTGAGGACACCTACGAGGCGGGCATGGTGCTAACGGGAACAGAAATTAAGTCTCTACGGAATGGTCGCTCCAATATAAGTGATGCATTTGCTACGATCCGTAATGGCGAAATTCATATTCACAATATGCACATCAGTCCCTTTGAGCAAGGTAATCGTAATAATCCTACCGATCCGACGCGTACGCGTAAGCTGCTGTTGCATAAAGAGCAGATTCGCAAGCTTATCGGTCTGTCCAAACAGGAAGGTTACACGATTGTTCCGTTAAAGATTTATGTTCGCAATGGTTATGCCAAGCTTTTGCTCGGACTGGGTAGAGGTAAAAAGCAGTATGATAAACGTGATGCTGCCGCTAAACGCGATGCACAACGTGATATCCAACGTGCTTTACGTGAGAAGCAGAAAATTGCGAGATAAGTTATTGTATTATTAGTTATGGTACAAATTACGTGGAGAAGTTACTTGTTCCTCTAATGGTGCTATTTTATAAGGCTTAAATGGCTTCATTTCGTTTCGTAATGACCTGTAATATGGTATACTAACGAAGTAGTCAGTTTTAAAGCTTTTAACTTTGTTCGAGTGTTGAATCTTAGAATTCAGCTTTTGGTATTATGCATGCTTATGCTCCGGTATTTCCGGATTTATCCGTGGAGCCCTTTTATAATAAGGGGGCGTTTATGGATTCGACGGGGATAGTTCGAGCATGGGTAGCGGGTAGTGGGGACGCGTCCGCTTCATCAACGCTAAAGCCTATTAAACGGCAAACAACAAAACAACTACGCTTTCGCAGCCTAAGAAACTGTGTGCGTGCTTCTACTCTGCATCGCCCATGTGACAGGGATAGGGGCTAACAAATAGTGGGATACGCTGTCTCATCTCCGCCTGCGGTGAGCTGAAGAAGATAATCAGGCTGACCCAACGTATAGCCGGTTACGGGGCGATACTCGGGTGACATCAAAACTGTGACTACACCCGTAGAAGCTTATGTGTCGTTATCTTCGGACAGGGGTTCGACTCCCCTCGCCTCCATATGTAGTATTATGAAAAGCGGCCTTGATGGGTCGCTTTTTTGCTTACTTTAATTTCCCTGTCGCATAGTCCAAAGTGAGGTAAAATAAATGTTGGCAGTCTTATTGTATTTGACTTCTAGCTTGTCAACAGATTGGATATTGAATACTTAGATCCGCATTCCTTAAAAATGAGTTTATGTTAAGGAGTTCTGCTATCTTGAAGGAGTTGTTGGAGTTCTAATAAGATTTGAGGAGCTCTCTATTAAACAAGCATTTATAGATAGCTTGATGATGAATCACTCAAGTTATACCGAAAAGTGATTTGCCTACCACGCCGGACGTGAGGGACGATTCGATATATTAGCGAGTGAGCCAATGTCAATTATTAACCGCCAATTGAGCCATTTCAATCATCGCAGAAATGCAAAGCCGGTTTGTTGAAAATATGAAATGCCATTGCCTCGCATCCAGGCTATTTAAAATGCGTCTAATCTTCCTTGTGTATGCTGCCGATAATCATATTAAGCGTTGAGCTTTGGGATTGACAAGATTGATTCCTAAGGAGGAATAGAGCCATTTATACAGACCATGAATAATTTTCATCGTAGTACCACTATCTATGTAAAACATTGGAGGCTCTTAAATGGTATTGGTAGACGTGCATGGTTCATGCTTAAGCAGGGATATTTTCAACGTTAATAAAGACACTAATATATCAGTTAATAGTTATTTAAGCAGAAATAATATTGTATCTAGTATGATGCCTCCTGCAAATATTTCTACAAGATCTGAAGAGTTGCTTTTTTTTAATAGTGAGTATTCTCATCGTTGTTTACGAAACGGTATTGAAAAAAACACTGTTCCAATCCTTCTGAATTCTAGTGCTGATTTCCTAGTGATTGATTTTTTTGACCTTTGCCAGCCGGTAGCTGTATATAAAAATACGACTTTCTCTACTTATGATTATTCATTTTATAATACGGCAGCCTATAAAAGTGAATCGGAACAATTCCAGTCCATTAATTTCTTGGAAATTCCAAGTTGGTTATGGTATGGATATATAGATCTATATTGGGAGAAAATGATTGAGAAATTTGGAGGAAATATAATACTGGTTAGAACTAGAGGTTGTAATCATTATATATCGAGAGATGGAGAGGTTAAGGATACTCCTCCTGCGATGTTGCATTTTGGAAATGCGATTTATAATAAACAACTTTATGAACTCGAAGAGTATGTTATAAATAAATATAATCCCTATGTTTTAGATGTTTCAAAATATTTTATTGCCGACGAAGAGTATAATCGGGATGTAACACCCGTTCACTTTGAAGAAAACTATGCCATAAGTTCTTGGTCATTGATGCAAAATATTATCCTGAATAAACCGAAACAAAGATACTATGATAACCTTAGGCCGCAGGTGGTTGCCGACCTATTGGGAAGAAGGGTTGATGAGAGAAATTTTGAGGTGATCTGGAGAGAAACAGAGAGTTTTTTTGTTTCAAACGATCTTCTGGATGATATATGTTTAGAAAGTGCTTCAATAGATATTATTCAAAACAGAAAATGGTTAGCCACCCTTTATCAAAAGGTGGATGAAGTATATTCAACCTTCTCTGATATAAACATGGATGAAAAATTAACATTTATAAATGAATTCATCAATGGAATTGAACTATCGGAAGAAGATAATGTGTTTCAACGGTATTATTTAAATAAACTAAAAGAAAAACAGGAGTACTTAAATCTACCTGTTGAGCATTTGGTGGAAAGTTTTACAGAAGCATTAGATAAAAATGACTTAAGATGGGTTCAAATGCTGAATTGTTTGGGTATATTGCTTCCAGAAGATGAAGCGGTTATGTATTATCATTTGCAGTACTCTATCGCTGTTGATAATAAATTGATGATTACTAAGCTTAAGCAACGGCTAAATTGTGTAGAATAAACCCGTATGACTAGTCTCCAGTGGAAGTGATATCTGTCTGTAACTACACCCGTAGAAGCTTATGTTACGTTATCTTCGGACAGGGGTTCGACTCCCCTCGCCTCCATCGATCAAATCCACAACTTTGTAGCTTAAAGATGACTTCTATGTTTTCCTTGTAGCGGTCAGCTTTTATACATAGCCGCCGATGAACTACTTGATCTCAAGATGGTTCCAGCTGGTGATGTGGTCCTGAAAGACAAAAAGCAGCCATCACAGATTTTCTTCTGTTGATGGCTGCTTTTTCTTTTAATAGCTTTTATTCTATTGCATTCACATCAAAAGCTTGTATTTGGCCTATTTTAGATATAATACTTAGATGAAAAATGACAATTTATAAAGTTATAAGATGGAGGGGAAATCTTGCGTAGTTGATACAAAAGAATTTGATAAAAAAATGATAACCGATTTTTTTATTTGTAATTGGGGAACTCCACAAATGGTGATTTCTAGCGGGATCTATCAATGTGATGAGTTAGATGGATTTGCTGTCGTAGATCATAAAGAAAAGATTATGGGATTAATCACTTATGTTATAAGTGATAATGAATGTGAAATCATTTCTTTAGATAGCAAAGATGAAAATAAGGGAATTGGTACTGCGTTATTGAATGAGGTGGAAGCAGTATCAAAAAAGAGCGGATGTTGCAAAATAAAATTAGTAACAACTAATGATAACTTGCATGCTTTTTTATTTTATCAAAAAAAGGGTTATCAAATTGCGAAAATATTCCCAAACTCTGTTGAAAAGGCAAGGATTATAAAACCTAATACACCAAAAATATCAAATAATGGTATTACAATTCGTGATGAAATTCTATTTGAGAAAAGCATATTATGAATATTACAAGGACAAATTGAATTAACTAAAATTATTTTGTGTAGTATTCTTGAATAGAGGTGGTACGGACTTCGCGTTGAATGATGCTTTCGTCGGCACTGGCTTTTTTTTGGTTTGAAGGGCTACTCTCTCATTTAATTGCATTAGTTTCAGTTTAGATCCGTCGCCACTTCTCCGCTCTATGAGCGGGTTTTTGCTTTTTAGTAGGTTCGAATCCGGACCAAGTATAATTTTAACTCAACAATCTCCCATTATCCAAACCACTTGATAAAAATCATTTGTATTATGGTAGCTGCCTTTCCAAGTCATAATACCTGCTTTCATTCTGAGCAAGGATGGATTCAATTCGATCCATAGTCCGTTCCGATCAATCCTCTTATCCATATTGATTTCAGAAATATACATTGAAAATAACGCATGCTATGGTTCTTTCTGTAAACAAAGTCTCGATTCTGGCCGATACATACATAAGATGGGTTATTGTTAAATATGCCCTTTTGCTTTTATATTTTGAATTAAATACTCATTTTTTTAAGAAGAAGGGACTAACCCTATGAACTATATGGACGAGCATATTTTAAGTCTTAAAAATAAGCTTAATTATGATGTTGCATCTAATAACGTAAATACGAGTCTTTCTCAAACTGTTATTTCCGAACAGGATCACTCCGTTTCTGAGAAAAATTTGGCGTTACGGTTAGGTGATGAGCTCATTACGCTCGAATTGAGGGTGATCTTGGACGGACAAATGCAGGTAAGCGTGCCGAAATCTTTTAGTTTGATGCTACTGGAGCAGGCCAAATTTAAGTATCCTTCGGAATATCGTCCAGAGGCCATTTACACCTCAGAGGATGGGACGGTGAATATCACCTTTAGTCGGACAGAATCATTTTTGGCGGACGAGGAACTTCCTGATTTTGTGGAGCAAATGGTGGACACTTTGCGATCTGTACAACCAATCCGTAATTGGCTGGGCACTCAAGTGATCGTAAATCATTCCGGGCTGTCCATTGGGTTGATCCGTTTTGTTGCTGCAGGCGTGGATACGAATTTGTACAACGAAATCCTGCTGTTCACCCATGCAGGACAGGTAATGATGGGAACGTTTAACTGTATGGAATCGGACATGGAGGTATGGCTGCCTGTAGCGGAAAACACAGTACAATCGCTCCATGCAGTCTCTTTGCTTTTACATCCTACGCTTGAGAGAGGAGTGGATTCGCTATGAGTCTGGGCTACGACAATATCCAAATCCATCCCTATGAGTTGGTTGAGCTGGAGCAGCTTACCCTCACGAAGAAAATCAACGAGCATACTCGGCTCTATTTTACAGGGATCATACCGGAAGACATGCAGGACAGCTATGTGGAAACGACGGAAAAGAACACGATTATTGAGGTAAGCCAGCGCAATGAATCGGGTGAAAGTAAGCCGCTATTCAGCGGAATTGCGCTATCGGTCGAAGTGAAGGTTGTGCGGGATGTGTACTATCTGGAGGTAGAGGCCATCTCCCATACTTATCGGATGGATATTCAGCAACGCACCCGTTCTTTTCAATATACCAAAATGACGATTCCTCAGATGCTGGAGCAGATTGGTAAGGATTATGAAGGGTTGGATGTGATTGATGGAGCGACAGGTGGAGAGCCTATCGGACGGATTGCCATCCAGTATCAGGAGACGGATTGGGCTTTTTTAAGACGCATGGCTTCCCGCTATCATACGAGCCTGATGCCTGTGTCTCGTTTTGATAGTCCCAAATTTTATTTCGGCATTGAAGACAGCTTTGCACAGGCCGTGCTGGATCATACCCGTTATACGGTACGCAAGCAGATGTTGCCTTTCCGCTACTTTCAGGAAAATGAGCAGGCAAAGGTGAACGAAAATGATTTTATTTTTTATGAGGTGGAGACAGACGAGGTGCTGGATTTGGGCGCTCAGTTGACCTTTCAGGGACACAGTTTGTATGTCATGGAGGCTTATACGGAAATGAGACAGGGTCTGTTGCGGCATCAATATGTGCTTGCCTCGTATAAAGGCTTACGGCAGAAAGGCTACTATCAGGAAAAGCTGGCGGGCGCTTCATTAGGAGGGGTGGTCGTGGACGTGCGTCAGGATCAGGTACGTATCCATCTGGATTGCGACGAGAAGCAGGCGGTCGATCAGGCGCATTGGTTCAATTATTCGACGGTATATAGCGGCGGGGGACATACAGGCTGGTACGTAATGCCGGAAAAAGGGGACCCGGTTTCACTTTATTTTCCGGGCAGCCGTGAAGAGGATGGGGTAGCAGGCAGTGCAGTCCGACGTGCAGACAGAGGGAGCGGACATAACAAGCTTTCCAATCCGCAGATGAAAATATGGCGAACACCTCATGGAAAAGAAATTCGTTTGGGACCGGATGAACTGGTCGTGACGGGTAAAGATGGTGCTATTTTTATTAAGCTGGACGACAAGGAAGGCATTCATATTGTGAGCAATAAACAGGTAAGTATCTCGGCGGGTGGTAATCTGAGCTTGTCGGCAGGGAAAACGATGAATTTGTCGGCAGGCAGCGAGCTGCGTATGGATTGCAATGGCAGTCATATTCAATTGAGTGGATCAGCGGACATGAAGGGCAGTGAAGTAAAGTCGAATTAGGCTATAGGGCAGCGGGTGAATGGCGTCAGCCTGAAGACATAAATTTATGAAGAGCTTTAGGTGGTGGTTGGGTACAAATGGAGAAGTCTATTGATGAGTTAGAACCGCAATGGCAAGCCATTTTGAATCAGGCATGGTTTCTCATCCGCAGAGACTGGGCGCTGAAGTTCAAGGTAACGCAGGAGCAACGGATTCAAGCCTGTGTCGAAGAGTTTCGGGGATATTGCCAGCACATTCGGCAAGAGCAGCTTCAAGGAAGAAAGGAAAGGATCGGTTATATCACATACTCCATGCTACGTACCACATGGCTGGAAGAACGACCTGCTTATCTCGTAGAGGCTTCCAATGCTTTATGGATGCTTGATCCACAGCCGATCCGATTGGAATGGGATACAAGCTGGGCATATTCCTACTGGACCGATTTGCAGCGACAATTGCGAAGGGAGGTAGAGAAGCAGCATGTTTCTCTAACGGAGCTTGAATGGGAGCAGGTTATGCTGGAGGCAGCGGTACACATTCATGCGCTCGTTGTGAATGTGGTGCGCTTGGCGATGAAACAGGCGGTGTGCTTACCGGAGTTTCAAGAGCTGGAGCGGGAAGAGACGTTCGAGATTCGTGTGGGTGAATTTTTGGATCATAGTGTGTCAGTATATCGAGAAGATCGCAGAGTCATGGAGGCAAATGATATCCGGTCATGGTTGGAGGAAAAAGAAGAACATGCGTACAGCTATCAGGCGTTGACCCAAGTTCAATTGTCAGATGGGGATTATAGCCTGTTGGATTTTCGTTATACAGCCTTTCGCCAAATCAGGATGGAACATAGTCGTCTGCATGGCTGTATCCTGGTAGGAACGGTGTGGCAGGAAAGTGAGTTAAATGGAATCGATTTGACATACAGCTTGCTTCATGGAGCCAATTTTAGCGGATGCTCGATGAAAGGGGCCATATTGGATGTCGTTATGGGTAACGCCGGATATGGATCAGATGCTTCATTGGATTGGGAGGCATTGGGTTTTGCTGGCGTAGATTTCACAGGGGCGAGCTTGCAGGGAGCCCGTTTTCATGATGCACAGTTACGAGGAGCCATTTTTCAAGAGGCGTTACTACAAAAAGCGTCCTTGGACGGGGCAGACCTCACGGATGCCTGCTTTGTTGGAGCAGATGCGACAGGTGCATCCTTTAAAGGGGCTTGTTTGATCGGAACCGATTTTACGGGTGCAAACGTACAAGGAGTCATTTTTACCGATGAGCAGCGTAGAGGAGCCATTGGTTTGGAGTGGTCTACACAGGTAAGGGATGATGCTAGCAAAAAGGAGTGGCTGCATTGAGATATTTTCGACTGATGATAGACGAGCGGGTAAAACATCGGGTGGAGCCTGCTGCGCTGTCTCCTTTGCAAGTAGAGAAAATCCTGACAGAAGCTGAGGGAGATCAACAGAAGGATGATCCTCTTTTTTTGGCTGTACATAGCGATCCACGAACAGTGTACCCGGATTTTCTGGAATTTCCCCTGCCGCTGGTGTCTGATCGGATGAAAGTATTATTGGAGAAATATATGCCGGGACTGAAATGGAAAGCGGCCATCCTTACCGATTTCCAGCAGGCCAGACAGGAGGTATACTGGGTGCTTCGTCCGCCGATGGTGGACTGTTTGTCCGCACAAACGGAATGGTATCCCAATGGTACGTTGAAGCGTTTGATACTGAGACAGGGGGAGATAGAGCCCCCTGTTTTTCGGATTGAGGGACTGATCGAACCTCATATCTATATCCATTTGGCTGTGGCAGAAAGCCTGCTGCGCCGATCTTTTACAGGCATTCGAGTGCAAAGAGTCGAGATGGAAGCACTAAGGAGGATGGGGTAAGTGGAAGAAGCCCAAGTGAAACCGGGAACGGGCGCAAAAAAAAGCTATGTCGTGGCAGGAGCGATCTTAAGTTGTAGTTATGGCACACAACCTACCCGTTTGAAAAGACCTTTTAGCCATGGTGTCTACGTAAAAAACAAAGCACAAATGAACATTGGAGATTACGTTCCAGGAGTGAACATTCAGTCTTTTGGAAATTGCTCCAGTCCTTTAAATCCGGCTGTACAGGCTAGTGAGATGGTGGACATCTATGGCGTGAAAAAGGCTCCGTGTGTTCCAGTTCTGACCATGCCGTGGCTGAATGGGAAAAGTGATGTGAAGATCGAGGGACAGCCGGCCTTGACACAAAACTGTACCCATCAGTGTCTGTATTGTGGTCATATCCAAATTGAAAATGATGGACAGGAGCTGGATTAAGAGTCTGTTTCAAAGCCGTTGGGTTTTGGATTCGGGACGTGTATACAGTTGAACTGAAGGGTGCTTCGCATTCGTACTAGATGGATATCCAGATGAAGAGACGATCTTATCAGGATATCCATTGTACCTACGATGATCTGGCACTGCGATGGTACAAAAATACCAGTATTACCAGCATGGAGATAGCATTGATATTAGGGGGAGAAGCAACTCAAGGATTCATTTTTTCCTCTCTTTAATAAAGTGTTGACAAGAACAATAAAATATTATATCTTTATATCAAGATAAATAAATTAAAGATAAAACAACAGCAAATTTTGAATAGGGAGGTATACACATGATTGCGATTTTAGAAAGAATTAACCAGTTGGCAAAAAAAGCAAAAGAAGTTGGGTTAACTGAAATTGAAAAAACGGAACAAATGGATCTTCGCAAAGAATACCTTCAAATCTTTCGAGGCTCTATCAAAAGCATACTTTTGAATGCTACGATTTATGATCCGAATGGAGATGATGTTACTCCTGAAAAATTAAGAAAAGAACAGGCGCAAATCGTTAAGCCATGAATTTAATTTTGTCTAATATCTTAAATTAAAAAATCTTTAAACAATAAATATAATATGGAGAGTGATTTTATGTTGGCGAGTGGATTGTTGTTGATACGTTTGGTGGTTGGATTGCTATTCGTGGGGCACGGGGCTCAGAAGCTTTTTGGCTGGTTTGGTGGCTATGGCCCAAAAGGTACCGGTGGTTGGATGGAATCAATCGGGATCAAGCCTGGGGTATTGATGGCTGTGGCCGCTGGATTGATGGAATTGCTGGGAGGGGCTCTATTTACTGTAGGACTGCTCACTCCACTGGCTGCACTGTTGATTACGATGGCGATGCTCGGAGCGATTGTCAAAGTGCATGGTCAAAACGGAATCTGGGCAACCGCTAATGGCTATGAATATCCACTGGTTCTTATTGCTGTCGTAATCGGGATTGCGTTGACAGGTGCAGGTTCATATTCCATTTGATGCAATACTTCATTAATACATGAACTTAGATCATTAAAAATTGAACGATAATGAAAAATAAGGATTTCTACAATTAAAAGGAGGGTTTCATATGTCACTTCAAACGACAGGTATCCATCATATTACAGCTTTTGCTGGTAATCCGCAGGCAAATGTCGATTTCTATGCAAGTATTCTTGGACTTCGGTTAGTGAAGAAAACAATCAACTTCGATGCTCCTGAGGTTTACCACTTGTACTTTGGCAACGATGCAGGGAGTCCTGGAACGATCATTACTTTTTTTCCTGCACCAGGAACTCCCAAAGGGCGAATCGGAGGTGGTCAGGTGGGCATAACCTCGTATGTGGTACCCCCAGGTTCACTTGATTTTTGGCAGCATCGTTTGCAAAGCTTTGATATTCAAGTTACGAAAACGAGCCGTTTTTCTGAACAATATCTTCAATTTGAGGATAATGAGGGCTTACGTCTTGAGCTTGTTGAACGTGAAGAGGGAGCGAATAGTACTTGGTCTTACGGTGGCATTTCAGCCGATAAAGCAATTAAGGGGTTTGGAGGTGCCGTGCTATTTAGTGTCAATCCACAGAGAACGATGGATGCATTGGAGAGCATACTCGGATTTACGAAAATCGCTGAAGACGCCGAATATGCGCGTTATCAGTCCGTAGGAGAAATCGGCAACATCGTGGATGTCCCACTCGCCAAAATAGGTCTAGGCTTTGGTGGAGCAGGCACGGTACATCACATTGCATGGCGTGCAAAAGACTTCGAACAACATGAAGAATGGAGAAGCGCAGTCCAGCATTATGGCTATCAGCCGACCACAATCATAGACCGCCAATATTTTAATGCTATATATTTCAGAGAAGCGGGCGGCATCCTATTTGAAATTGCTACAGATCCACCGGGATTTGCTAACGATGAACCTGCTGAATCTATGGGGCAGAAATTAATGCTGCCAGAGTGGTATGAACCGCAGCGGGCTCAAATCGAGGCCAATCTGCATCCTATTAAAGTGAGAACATTAACGGAAAAACAAAAGTAAGAAAAAGTTGCATATGACTCTTCCATAAGACAGCTTGCCGAGTTTGGCCTGCTCTCAGATGGAGGAGTCTTTTTATTACGGGAAAAATTCATGTGTCTCGTGCTCTTCCGGCCTCTTGCTATTCCACCAGCTTTTCAGACTTCACCAGCATTTCTCGTAATACGTGAGCGACTCGACTTTTCCGGTTCGCTGCTTTCCTTTTTATCAAGTGTAATGATTTTTTGTATGCATGAGTATTGCTTTGATCGTAGAACTGCTTGGCTGCAATGCGTAGTGTTCTTCTTAATAACAGTGCTGATGAGCGTGTTAACCTAGAGCGGAATCCCCTGCGCAATACCCGCAATGTATTTTTGTAGGTCTCGAAATCCTCGGATGGAGGGATAAGGGCAAATAAATTCAACGAGGAGTCATTGAAACCGTAGGTTTCATACATGATCCTCAGATTTTCCGTATTTAAGACGTTTCCTCTGAGATAGGTTGGATGTTCCTGATGATACCCGACCACCTCTTTGATGCAATAAAAAGGGATCTTCAAGCGATGCAGTCTATAGCCAAGGTCCCAGTCCTCGAGTCCATAGAGCACAAACCGTTCATTGAAACCTCCAATACGAATCAAGTGACTGCGTCTGATGGCTACACAACGAGTAACCAGCAGCATCCAGGGGGCTACGTCCGTTGAGGCAAATTGTTTCTGCGTATTCGGAGGAACCCTTGTGGGACTAACTACTTTAGACAGTGCACCCGTTTGGTGAAGGATATCTTCTGGGGTTATGATCGGAGTAATTTCGTTTGCTGCTTCATAGTCAGCATTCCATAAGTTGGACTGCGTAAGTATGTTGCGACATTGTTCTTTTTCTTCAGGAGAAAAGTCAGGGTAATAATGGGTAAAAGCATCGTCCCACGAGTGAGGAATGCCTGAAAGCACGGACTTGGGATATTTACGGTGATAACGGCTCACGATCCTAATAAATTCCGGTAATACTACAAAGTCAGCGTCGCAGAAGATGATGTATAGCCCTTTTGCACGGCGCAGTCCCAAATTTCGAACGGCAGATCGACCGCGTTGTTCCTGATGTGACACATAGATAAGAGGATAGGATGCTTTGAAGTCTTCGACCATTTCTCTCGTTCCGTCTGTAGAACCGTCATCAGCTACAATGACTTCGAATAGTTGCTTTGGATAGGTTTGTGTCTCAAATGAAGCGAGTGTAAGCAACAATTGCTGGACTCGATTATAGGTTGGAATGATGACGCTGTAGCGGATAGCCAATATGATCTCCCCCCCACCATTTTTATTAGTGAACGTATGAACAAGATAAATAATAACAATGTATTCAAGGATTTTAGCCTGGTCTAGTCAAACATCCCTCAAGGTTCGAAACAGGCTTGGTCTTATCGCGGAAGTTAAGGTGGGAGTTCTGTATTTTCTGCTAATTTGCAGGTACGTTCAGTGGTGTTATGTATGTATAATCATGGTATTATGCATAGAGATGTAAAGTAAAAGCGCGGGCGTTTCCTATCCGCTGAAAGCCCACTCAGCATACAGAAACAAACATGAGATGAAATGGGCAAGTTATGGTAAACTATATGGAGTTATAGAAGACCTGAAAGAGGAGTACTATATGACACAATTTGTCTATAAGCAAATTATTGACGATCTCAAGATGAAAATCTTTGCTGGAAAGTTTGCAGATATGAGATTGCCAGATGAACGTAGTCTTAGTGAGACTTACCAGGTTAGTCGTAGTTCCATTAAACGCGCTCTGACTAAAATGGAGAGTGTCGGAATTATTTTCAAAAAACAAGGCTCCGGGACATTTATTAATCCCTTATACATAAGAAATGAATCTATCTTTAACTATGAAGGCTCTAATCTAGGAGTTACTGATAATTTTCAAATGCATGGCAAAAAGCCAAAAATCAAAGTATTGAGTTTCGAGGTCATTCCACCGACAGAAGAACTACAGCGCGATTTGTTCTTGGATACCCATGATTTTGTTTATAAAATTGTTCGCTTACGCCTGTTTGATGACGATCCCTTTATGATTGAAACGGGCTACATCCCCATTAAAATTGTCCAAGATTTAAATCAGACGATTATTGAGGGTTCCATTTTTAATTATTTGGAAGACTCGCGGAACCTGGCCGTCACCAAATCTTTTTTATCCATTTTTGCAGAACCATCCCAAGAGAATGATCAAAAGCTACTACAATTAAAAGAAAATGAACCGGTAGGCATTATGGAGGGTGTTTTCTTTTTGGATAACGGCACGCCATTTGAATTTTCACATATGCGGTTTCATTACAAATATTTGAAATTTAATACCTTTGTATCGGTACACTAACGAAAAGACTGGAGAATTGGTCATACCCCTGTCAAGTAGACAGAACTAAAAAGACATCTTTAAGCAGCAACCGTTTCTCGGTATTCAATCGGGGAACGGTTGTTTAATTTTTTCTGAAATCTATTTTCATTATAAAATGAAATGT
>RCUE01000081.1_pt1 | contig 43004 bp, 35 predicted proteins | sample 2166111 | NCBI WGS metagenome assembly RCUE01 (sample SAMN09930795, study PRJNA488358) | compost metagenome | feature: garden; material: soil; isolation source: compost soil in phenylacetonitrile-enriched culture | place: Germany: Experimental Botanical Garden Goettingen | collected 2016-01-27 | reverse complement strand
ATTTTAAAGAGGTTACGGCTATGAGCCCCATGCAATATCAAAAACAATTACGTCTACAAGAGTCCCGCCGCCTGTTGTTATCCGAGTCAGCGGATGCGGCAGATGTAGGTTTTCAGGTAGGTTACGAGAGTCCCTCACAATTCAGCCGCGAATACGCCCGCTTGTTCGGCCTGCCTCCAATTAGTGATATCAAACGCTTGCGCTCGGATCAGGATCACCAGACCACTTGAGCACGTTGTTAGATGAACATATGAAACCAATGGTCCTACTAACGCTTATCCCATCATAGATGGCAGGATGTAAAAAAACAGCACAAACAACCGCTCTTCCGGTAGAGACGCGGCTGTTCAATATTTCCTCTATGCATGCATCAATACGGATTATCCAGCTTGACGAACAAAGCTCGAATGACATCCTTCTCTGCCGAAGTAAGCTTTTGTCCTGCCTCCCATTGTTGAATCTCTTTCTTGACTTCCTTGGGTTCTCTATAGCTGAGAGCATACCCGATGCTTCCTATACCTTGTGTGCGGTTGGTTTTGTCCATATTTGCCAATGCTCGAGTCATCGCAGTTCTGTCTCTTGTAAACAAATCTCCCATAAGGGCAGCATAGCTTTCGCTTAAAGCTCCATCCAAACCTTCAGAAGCTCGGATCAGATTTGGAAAACTTTTCGATGGAATAAAAGCTCGCTGCCTATACAAATATTCGATCATTTCCAGGCTTTGATGTTCATTGTTTTCGTTCATCTTTCCCCATTGGATTCCTGCTAAATGGTCCGTTATATGACGTACTTTTGCTTCATCACTGAGGGAAGAATCCTTATAAAAGGACAGCACAAGCTCCTCTTTACTTTGCTGGGTATGCTGCGTATCGGCTGCAGTTTGCTTAGACTCCCCATGGTTTGCTCCGGACGGCGCCACAGTTTCAGCATCCTGTCCCACTGGCTGGGGAGTACACCCTATGGTTACAGCCAGCATTAGTGCAGTACAAGCTGCAGAAACGAACCCATTCCCTTTTAACATGAATCCACTCTCCTGTCTGAACAAACAATGGTCGTTATAATTGCCCAAAATCCACTCCTATCTTGCTACGCCTGCAACCGTTCATCCATCTAACAAAGGAAGTTTCCATCTAGACTTTTACGCGTCACGTCCCACCGTAGGCTTACGGATCACGGAGACGCTCGATTCCCTCACGATCAGACGAGGCTCGAATTGCACACGCTCATAATCCCCAGGTGTCTGTTCCTGAATCCGCTTGAGCAGCAGCTCCGCAGCCAATCGTGCCACCTCTTCCCCCATGATGGAAACTGAGCTGATCTGAGGAGTCGTTACCATAGACCACAGATTGTTATCAATACCAACTACAGCAACCTCATCCGGCACTTTTACGCCCAAATCCTTAAATCGATTGACGATCCCTATCGCCACCATATCATTAACCGCATAAATAGCATCCGGCATATGTTTCAAGCTGTAAAAATAATCGGCAGCACGCAGCCCTGTCTCAAAGGAGAAATCATCACCAAAATAAACGAGTGAAGGGTCCACATGCTGGAGAGACTGCTCATAAGCAAAGTATCTTTCCTCGATTTTGTCCTTCGCAGCACCTGCATAGGCAATTCTTGTTCTGCCGATTTTAAGCAAATGCTCCATCACGAGTCTTCCCTCTTGCCGGGCCAGACTGACGATATCCGCTTTGACATCTTCGCCCAGCTTCTTGCCATAGTTAATAATGGACACGGGAACGCTAGCTTTGTTAATCAGATCTACCAACATTTTCGGATACGCCAGCGGCATAATGATGAGCCCGTCGACATGCAGCTTCTTAACCTCACGCACTGTTTCAAGCTCCATTCTGGCATTCCCGGCGGTATTGATTTGCACGACACGGTAACCATGCTGCTTGGCGGCCTGCTCTACGGACCAAGCGATTTCTGGAATAATCGCGTTACGAATGTCCGGCACGGCCAGCGCGATTTGTCGTGTCTGACGCACTTTCAAGCTCTGAGCCGAGGTGTTGGGCGTAAACCCCATCTCTTCAATCACTTGCAAAATCAAGGCTTTCGTTCTCGGGCTGATGCCCTCACTATCGTTAATAGCTCTGGAGACAGTCGCAATACCGACTCCTGCCCGCTTGGCTACATCCTCTATGGTTACTTTCTTTTGATCTGTCACGCCCAAAATCCTTTCAAGAACGGAATCGTTTTCTGACTTCCTAAAATAAAGTCTTAATACTGATATTATACCACAGAATGAGTGTCTAAAAATTGAAGTCGCTTTCTTCTTATCTTTGCTACATCTGGAAAATCCACAAAATATCTTTGTATAAAAGCAACGAGCCGAATATAGCACTGTAGTCACAAGTGATTATATTCACAAAAAAATCAAGTGCTTTTTGCATTAATTTGGTTTGACAATGTGTAAAAATTGTGACATATTATTTTTCGGAAACGTTTCCTAATTCATTCACTTTTATAGAGGCAATGATCATATATTCTTCAAGGAGATGACAAACATGCAAGCATTGAGATGGCATGGAGTAAAAGACTTACGATTGGAAAACATTGAGCAACCCGCCGCTCTGGCAGGAAAAGTAAAAATAAAAGTAGAATGGTGTGGCATTTGCGGAAGTGATCTTCACGAATATGTAGCAGGACCAATCTTTATTCCCCAAGATGCTCAGCATCCATTGACTGGCGAAAAAGCGCCGATCGTAATGGGACATGAATTCTCTGGACAAGTCGTCGAAATCGGCGAAGGTGTAACCAAGATTCAGGTTGGCGACCGTGTCGTTGTAGAACCGGTTTTTGCATGTGGAGAATGTGATGCATGTAAACAAGGCAAATATAATCTTTGCGATAAAATGGGCTTCCTCGGTCTGGCAGGCGGCGGCGGTGGATTTTCTGAATATGTCGCAGCTGACGAGCACATGGTTCACAAAATTCCAGAAAGCGTATCTTTCGAGCAAGGCGCATTGGTAGAGCCTTCGGCCGTTGCTTTGTATGCTGTTCGTCAAAGCCAACTGAAAGTCGGCGATAAAGCTGTAGTATTTGGCGCTGGTCCTATCGGATTGCTGGTTATTGAAGCGTTGAAAGCTTCGGGCGCATCTGAGATTTATGCAGTAGAGCTTTCTGAGGAGCGTAAAGCTAAAGCTGAAGAGTTGGGTGCTATTGTGCTTGATCCTAAGACTTATGATGTGGTGCAAGAGCTGCACAAACGGACCAACGGTGGCGTAGATGTAGCCTATGAAGTCACTGGAGTACCTCCTGTGCTGACTCAAGCTATTGAATCTACTAAAATCAGCGGACAAATCATGATCGTCAGCATTTTTGAAAAAGAAGCTCCGATTAAACCGAACAATATTGTCATGAAGGAACGCAATCTGACGGGTATTATCGGCTACCGTGATGTATTCCCGGCTGTTATCAGCCTGATGGAAAAAGGATATTTCCCAGCCGACAAGCTGGTTACCAAACGCATTAAGCTCGAAGAAGTGATTGAGCAAGGTTTTGAAGGTCTCCTGAAAGAGAAAAATCAGGTTAAAATCCTGGTATCTCCGCAAGCTTAATTTAGAAAATAAACCAGATGTCTGCTCTATGCAGACATCTTTTATTATAAAACCGGGTTGCACGGCAAGAGTTCATACGGAATTAAAAAGACAAAACAGCGCTCTCCTACTGTGGCTTCTGCCGTTAAGTGAGAATAGCGCTGTTTTATTATAATCTAGTTTATTGAGTTACATTACTTAGTTACATTTTTCAGAACATCGTCAATCATTTGACTATTTGCAATTGTACCTGTATACAACCAGCTGGAATCCTTGCCAAAATCGTATACATGGCCTTCTTTAACGGCTGGAATTCCCGCCCATACAGGATCTTTTACAATATCTTCTTTACTTACGTTTTTGCTGTTCACGATAAAGACATAATCCGCATCCAGCTCGGCCAGCTTCTCCAGCGATAAATTACTCCAGTTCGCCTTAGCCGTTTTGGAAATCTCCTGTACGACTTGTGGAATCTTGAATCCCAAATCCTTATACAATACATCACCGCTGGATAGATTCTGGTTTACGACATACACGTTTTTATCCGTTACCCATAATGCCGCCGCAGTTTTTTGTCCCACCGTCTGACTCAGCTTGGCTTTAGCCTCTGCTGCTTTTTTGTCGTAGTTGCTCAATGCCTGCTTCGCTTCATTGCTCTTATTCAGCACCTCACCCACGGTCAGCAGTTCTTGACGCCAATCATTGTTCATATTACTGCCTACCACGTAGGTTGGAGCAATTTTAGAGTATTGATTATATTTGTCGCCTTCCACCATGCTCGCACTGTCCATAATGATCAAATCAGGCTTGAAGTTCAGAACCGCCTCAAACGGAAGATCTGAAGCGATGGTAGGAACATCCTTCAGTTCTTTTTGCAAGTAAGCTTGAACTGAATTTTTACCCACCGACCATTGGGCTACCGGTTTAACACCCAACGCCACCAGATGATCCTCCAGATAAGAAGCGATCACACGTTGAGGCTGAGCCGGAATCTTCACCTCATGCCCGAGTGCATCCTTCAGCACCCTTTCCTGTGATGTTGGTTCCGCTGATGTATTATTGTTCCCTTGCGAAGCACCATCGGTTGCCGTAGGACTGGATGTGTCTGAGCACGCGCTGAGCAGCAGGGTAAAACTAAGCAATAAAATAAATGCCATGGAATGCTTTGCGTTTCTATTCATTCGTAAAATCCCTTCATCATAATTTTGATAATGATTATTATCCTCAATACCAGTATGCAGGGCGCCACTTATCGAATCAATGGAACATTCGGACATGCTCAATGGATTATCTAGACGTGTATCTCCCATAAAAGCAGATGAATATAGGCTGTCCCGATAGTGAACCGGGGATACGCCAGTATATTTTTTGAATGCTCGGCTAAAGAAATAGACATCCGGGTACCCCACACTGACAGCAATATCCTGTAAAGTGGCATCCGTCTTCCGCAAAAGCTCCTTCGCCTTGTCCATTCGCAGTTGAATCAAGTACGTAATCGGGCTACAGTCTGTTTGTTTTTTAAATAACCGGGTCAGGTGCCGCGGACTACATTCCAATAATCCGGCCAAACGTTCCAGCGTAATGGACTCCGCGTAACAATCCTGCATAAATCGAATGGCCTGTGTCACGATACCCCGCGCAGAAGTTCGAGCCTTCGGTTCCTGCAATTGCCTCATACATTCATATGCAAAATCATAGAACCGACCCTGAGCCTGAATCTTGGATAGCGCCTCTTGATCCTGCCATGCGTACTTCAGTAGTTGAAGCTTTTGATACAGTATAACCGGATAAGGCGGTGAAAAACCATGAACTATCGAAGGATGATTATACACCGTATGTCCCGATAGTGAAGTCGCTTTATATAGTACAAGGATATATTCAATCCCGCATTGCGAGGGTTTCATATTCAGTACAAAGCCTTTGCTGCCATGCAGTACGTACCCTGAATGTGGCGTATCCTTCCAATCACCATCCAAACGCACGCTACCCTGCAATACAAATACAAAAGCCTGCGCTGGAAGACGATACGGTTGAAGCAACTCTTCTGGCTCCAGTCGAATATGCCGGACATCCATGACACGGATCGACGAGTGGAGCCATAAGGACAGCAGCTCGTTCAGCTCGTCAGCCTCATGCTCCTTACTCGTCCCGGTGTGGGAACCTGTCTGCTTTTTCCGGTCCTGCTTCACTTGTCAAGGCCTCCGCTTCATAAATATCATACTTTGTATCCAAACCAACCTCATTATATATCATCTTTTACTGCGTCTACCATGAGACAAATATTCCTGCACGAAACAAAGTGAATATACCATTTCCATGGTACAATTTGTATAATACAAGATTTAAAATACATAGGGGGTTTGACAGCATGAGCGGTCCCAACGTTGCATTGAGTACAGGAGCTAATGCACCATTCGGTAAGGAAGATACAGTGCGGGTCACCATTACATGGAAGCATGCACCTGCCGAACTGGATGTTAGCTGTTTTATGGTAGGAGCAGACGGAAAGGTTTCCTCAGATGACTATTTCGTTTTTTACAATCAACCCGCTGACCCGCACGGCCATGTACGGTTACAGCGTCCAAATGACAGAACCACTGAGTTTACTGTAGCGCTCCAGGAACTGGAACGAACCGGGGTGGAAAAATGTGTGTTTGCGGCCACACTGGACGGCCCAGGTACTTTTGCCGATGTGGTCGGCTGCTCAGTTACTGCTCAAGGCAAGCAATCCCATATCACCTACAGCATCACCGAAGCCACCAGTGAGACATCGCTTGTGCTGGCAGAAGTGTATCGTCATACGTCTGGCTTCAAGCTTCGCGCAGTTGGGCGTGGTTTCAACGGAGGACTAAAGCCGCTTGCCGAAGCTCATGGTGTGACCGTGGAGGAAACGGAATCGCCAGTGGATACCGTTCAGATGAACATCCCTACATCGGCGATCTTAAGCGCGGTAGGTGCTAAAGCTGGCGGAAAAGAGACTGCCCCCATTAACGCAAGAATTAATCTGCACAAGCAGAATGTACAATTTTCACTGAAAAAGAAAAAAATAGACCGTGAAAAAGCACGTGTAGCGGTTGTATTCGATGCTTCTATTTCTATGTTCAAATTGTACACGGGTGGGACTGTGCAAAAAGCCTGCGAACGTGTGTTGGCTGTAGCCGCCTGTATGGATGACGATGGTGAAATGGATGTATGGTTTTTTGCGGACAAAGCCAAACGTGCTCCAAGCGTCACAGAGAGGAATTTCGAGAATTACATTCATAGGAATTATGCTGAGCCTAGTGAAGATAGTGAGCTGGGGTGGGGCAATAACGAGCCAGAAGTCATGAAGGATATCATACTTAAATACACAAAAGAAGATCCCAACGACATGATCCCGACCTACATTATCTTTTTTAGTGATGGAGGTATTTATGAACAAAAAAAAATAGAACAGCTGCTGATTAAAAGCTCAAGCACTCCGATTTTCTGGCAATTTGTAGGTCTTGGTAAAGCCGATTACGGAATTCTTCGAAAGTTGGATAAGATGCGCGGCCGCGTAGTAGATAATGCAGATTTCTTTGCCTTGGATGACATTGACTCCGTGACAGATGCAGAATTGTACGACCGTCTGCTGAATGAGTTTCCTAGTTGGCTCAAGCAAGTACGGGCTAAAGGAATATTGCGGAGCTAGTTCCCGCCGTAACGCCAATACTGCACCAGATTAACGCCCTCATGCCCCCTGCGTGATCACTTAAATATCACCAAGTAGAGCAATAAGAGGCACAATGATCGCTGATAAAGCAATCCTCAGCGCCAGCATTCTGCCTCTGTTATCTTCAGTTTGTCCTCTATCGATTTCAATCTCCCTACCATATCCTATTTCTTTCATTTCCTAATTGGATATTTTCATGTAGTATAAGTCTAATTGAAGTAACCCTGTTTGGGCTATGCTGAAGCTATACACTATATGAAGGAGGATTTCATATTGAAATCAAATGAAGCAACTTTGCACAAAAAGCTGCTCCCACGGCATATTACCTTTATGGCTATGGGTGGAGTCATCGGGACGGGTATTTTTAAAGGAAGCACCGAAACGATTAGCTTGGCGGGACCAGGAGTTATTTTATCCTATGTCTTCGCAGGACTCCTGCTCTTGGTCGTTATGGGCGCAATTGCCGAGATGGCTACCGTCTATCCCAACATGAATATGAAGGATTTTATTCGCAAAGCTTTTGGAGAACGACTGTCCTTTATTATCGGCTGGTTGTATTGCTTCATGTGGCTGGCCGTCTGTATCATTGAGGTCATTGCTGCGGGTAGCTTCCTGCAATATTGGTTGCCAGATGTCCCTCTATGGGTACTCAGTTTAGTCAGTGCGGCTTTCATTATTGTCGTCAACATGCTGAGTGTCGGCGGATTTGGGGAACTGGAATTTTGGCTTGCAGGTATTAAGATTGCCATGATTATTATCTTCATCGCCTTAGGTGGCTGTATACTGTTCGGGATTATTCCCACTGAAACTCCACCTTATCTAAGCAACTACGCGCAGCACGGCGGATTTCTACCCAATGGCTGGTTGGCTATCTTTTCAGCGCTGCTGGTCGTAACCTTTTCATACGGAGGGTCCGAGCTGATTGGACTGACGTTGACGGAAACAGAAAATCCGGAAAAAGTACTGCCTAGAGTGGTTAAAAGCTTTATTCTTCGCGTTGTTTTGTTCTATACGTTGCCAATTCTCATCATTTGTGGCTTGATTCCCTGGAACCAACTGGATGCGAATACCAGCCCGTTTGTACAGGTATTGTCTTCTGTAGGGCTTCAAGGCTCGGCTCATGTCATGAACTTTATTCTGATCACTGCTGTACTGTCTGCCGCCAATTCGGGAATTTATGGGGCTACACGTATGCTCCATTCGCTGGCTGTCAATGGAGAAGGCCCCAAGTCACTTGCCCGCCTGTCTTCCAATGGGGTTCCAGTGAATAGTCTCAAATTGTGTGCTGTAATCCTGATTGTCGGTTCCATGGTTGCTTATATCGCTCAGGACGGGCTTTTCCGTATTTTGATGGCTGTGCCGGGCTTCGTCGTGCTGCTCGTCTGGAGCTGCATTTGTCTGTCCCAATTGAAATTGCGCAAATCTTATCCAGTGGAGCCTACTTTCAAGATATGGGGATTCCCTTATGTAACGGCGATTACAGTGGGATGCCTATGGATAATCGCGGTTCTATTCTTGCTTGACCCGCAAAATCGCATCAGCATTAGCGTGTGCGTGGCTTTCATGGTATTTCTGGTCATTTGGTCTTTGGTGAAGTTCCGGAGAAAGCAGGCGTAAGCAGCATATGATTCAATCGTACTTATTTCCTGTTTCATATGCCTTTCTTGCGTTTCCTTTTGCTGCGTTATTGTTCACACTGCCTTTCCTAATCGTGCAATATCGCAGGCATGGCTATATTCACAAGGCTAGAGCATGGCTGCTTTACTTGATGCTGTTATACTTGATGAACGCCTTCTTTCTGGTCATACTCCCACTTCCGGCATCGCGTCATAATGCTGCATTAACCGGGGGAGCGTTGCAGTTAATGCCCTTGCAGTTCGTTCAAGACATTATAAGAGAAACATCCGTCTCACCCGCTCATCCCTCCAGCTATGTTCATTTGCTGAAGGAGCGTGCCTTTCTACAAGTCGTTTTTAACGTTGTGATGACCATGCCTTTCGGTATGTTCTTACGTTATTATTTCCGTGCACGATGGGGATGGTGTCTGATTCTGTCTTTCACCCTGTCCCTCTTCTTTGAGGTGACACAGCTGACAGGATTATATGGATTTTTTGACCATGCGTATCGTGTATTCGATGTGGACGATCTGCTGGCTAATACATTGGGCGGTATGCTAGGCTTTCTATTAGGCGAATGGTTTTCACGCTTCCTGCCTCGCTTGGAGCATCTGGACAAGCATTTGGACATTACGACCAAACGGGTGTCCTATACCCGACGGGGTGTTGCCTTTTTCGTGGATTCTATCCTTTGGGCAGGGTTGCTCAGCATTATGGAGTCCATGCATGTATCTGCTGCTTTCTGGGTTTCCAGTGGAATTTACTTTATGGTGGTTCCTTACCTGACAAATGGACGAACTCCGGGGAAGTGGCTGGTACGCATTCATCTGATAGGGAGAGGAAAAAGAGTTGCCCTGTGGGAGCTCATTAAGCGCTACAGTCTCTTGTATTGGTTGTATTTTGGACTTAATTACGTACTAGGTGGATCTGTACTGGGATCTCATCTGTCTCCTTGGATAAATGTTATGATCAGCCTTGTGCTGTTGGTGATGAACGGATGGTTCTTTTTCCATCTAGTCATACGCCTATTCAAGAAAGCACCGTTATTTTATGAGGAGCTTAGTCATACTTCGCACCAGATTATATGGCCCAAGCGCTACCATCCTACTCAGAATGACCCCGCTGACCCAACACAGACGTCGGGAGCGAATATAGTACAAAAATAACCAGAGGATCGACACGTCATCAAGCCCCGGATCTGCATTGCATCCTGGCGAATAAAAAAACAGGCGAAGCAAAGGGATGTGCCTTTGCTCCGCCTGTTTTTATTTTGCGTATATTTTTATGTTGCATATAGATATAACTTAACTTATTTCCACTGTGCAATTTGATCAATAGGTAAACGTGTGGAAGGATGACCATCGTTGATTCCTTTACCCATGGAAATGAGCATAACAGGGACATAACGATCTTTGTCCAGACCAAAGGCTTCAGCAATTTGATCCTTCTCATAACCGCCGATAGCGTTGGTGTCGTATCCATGAGCGCGCGCCACCAGCATAAGCTGCATGGATACCAAACCACCGTCGATCAGGACCGTTTCTTTGTTCACAACGGGATCAAGCGCTGCAAAGTGAGCTGCTACTTTTTCCTGTTGCATTTCTTTAATGTCTTTTGGCATATAGCCCAGTTCTACAGCTTCTCCGAAAATTTGTTCGAAATTATCAAAGTTGTTCAAATCTCCAAACACAGCGATCACTGCCGAAGATGTCTCCACTTGACGTTGGTTGAAACGGGCCAATGGTGCCAGTGTGGCTTTACCTTCAGGGCTGTCAATGACGAGGAAACGCCAAGGTTGCAGGTTAATGGAAGATGGTGCGCGTGTAGCTTCTGTCAAAATCTCAGTCATTTCCTCACGGCTGATCTTCACGGACGGATCGTATACTTTTACCGAACGGCGTCCCAGGGCGATTTCTTTAAAATCATTCGTTTTTACCGTACTGGATGTGTTCGTATTATTCATTCCAATCTCTCCTTATCCCTCTGTGGGTATAGTAATGTTAAAAAAATGTTGTCAGTCCATATCGGATATATGACTATTCATCACTTGCAGCATATCAGCTAGCTGGTGCCGCTGGGTCTCGTCGAAGCTCTGTAGCATCTGAGCTACAAACTGTGAACGCTCCTGCTTAAAGATGACAATGCGTGCACGCCCATAATCGGTCAGGCTTACCAAGGTAACCCTGTTGTCCTCTGGCTTTGTGCGTCGAGTGACCATTTCTGTCGCTTCCAGTTGTTTCAAATGGCGTGTTACGGCTGCAGCGTCAATGCCAACCTCTTTTTGCAACAGAGTTTGACTGATTTCCTTCACTTGATACAACTTGCACAATAGTTGCAATCTGGATGCGCTGACTCCTGCACAACGCTCAAACTTGGAGCTAATCTGCTTGTTCAGCAACAACAGCATGTCAAAAATATACTCAGGCTCGGATGGTGTCTGGGTGATATCAATCTCTCCTCCCTTAAGCATATCGCTGGGCTTCATGATCCAACCTTTGATCCATCAATTATTGATCTATCAAGTAATATACATCCTCTTTAAAAATAAATCAAGTCCCTGATAAAAATAAAGTGTCTCATTCCAAATAAAAGCTGAGCGACTCACACAGAGTCGCTCAGCTTCAATATTGCTTTTATTAGCTAGGTTATTCAATCATTGTACAATAGAGATAAGGAGTTGTGCCGTTGAGTTAGATAATCCCGTGAGACAGCATAGCATCAGCCACACGCACAAATCCTGCGATATTGGCTCCGACAACCAGATTGCCCGGCACGCCGTATTCCTCAGCCGCCTTCACGCTGTTAGCATAGATATTTTTCATAATATCATGCAGCTTGGCATCCACTTCCTCAAAGGTCCAAGATAGACGCATGCTGTTTTGTGACATTTCGAGCGCCGACACGGCTACTCCACCTGCATTGGCAGCTTTGGCTGGCCCAAACAGAACTCCATTGTCCAAAAACACTTCAATGGCCTGTAGCGAGGATGGCATATTGGCACCTTCGCCTATAGCTTTTACGCCATTGCTTACCAGCAGCTGGGCTGCTTGCTCGTCAATTTCATTCTGTGTGGCGCATGGCAGTGCGATGTCGCATGGGATCGACCAGATCCCCGAACAGCCTTCTGTATAGATTGCGCCTGGACGCTCTTGAGTATACTCGCTAATCCGCAGACGATTCACTTCTTTCAGCTGCTTTACCAGCTGCAGATCGATACCGTCTGGATCATAGATGTAGCCATTCGAGTCACTACATGCCACGACTGTAGCACCGAGCTGCTGTGCTTTTTCAATCGCATAAATAGATACGTTCCCCGAGCCGGACACGACGACGCGTTTTCCTTCAAAAGACGATCCCTGAGCCTGCAACATCTCGTTTACAAAATATACACAACCGTAGCCAGTCGCTTCTGTACGTGTGAGACTGCCTCCGTAATGAATCCCTTTACCCGTCAGGACGCCACCTTCATGTCCTCCGCGAATCCGCTTGTACTGCCCGAACATGTATCCGATCTCACGTCCGCCTACACCAATATCCCCTGCCGGAACGTCGGCATCTGGACCAATATATTTATACAACTCAGTCATGAAGCTTTGTGTAAAACGCATGACTTCGTTATCTGATTTCCCTTTGGGATCAAAATCCGAGCCGCCTTTACCTCCACCGATGGGAAGACCCGTCAATGCATTTTTGAAAACTTGCTCAAAACCCAAAAATTTGACGATTCCCAGATATACAGACGGATGGAAGCGAAGTCCACCTTTATAAGGCCCTATCGCACTGTTAAACTGTACGCGGAAGCCGCGGTTTACCTGTACAACCCCTGCATCATCCACCCAAGGTACACGGAAGGTAATGACTCGCTCCGGCTCCACTAGCCGTTCCAGAAGCCCCTGCTGCATATACTTAGGATGCTTAGCCAATACCGGAATTAGCGAATCCAATATTTCCTTGACGGCCTGATGGAATTCATTCTCATGAGGATTGCGCGCGATAACCTTCTCAAAAACGGACTGCACATATTCGGCTGCTGCTTGTTGACTCTGCTCTGGACGGATCATGGTCATTACTTAATACACCCCTTTTATAATTAGCCCCTCTGTTAAATGACGGAACGACTTGATTCTGCACCTTCGAGAGTGGAACCTTATGTATTCATAAAATTTAGTTAACTATACATGATTTTTTATAATAATACAGCAAATTCGCCTATAAAAGATTTTTGTATCCTTCATTAAATAACTCTATGAACCTCTCATTGCCTGTTAGTTTCCTGAAGCTAAATCCCTTGATTTACGGGCTTTTTCTCCAATTTCCAAGACCCTAACACCTTACTCTATATGGCATTATAATGTGAACAAATTCAAACTAATACATACATCATATCTGGAAAATATGGATATAAAAAAGAAGGCTAGCGCACAGGGCGTAGCCTCTTTTCCCATTCTTTTACACATAAAAGGCTTCAAGCTGACGCACAATTTCTGCTTCGTCATGCTCTACCACCTGCTGATGCTGCGATTTCGAGAACAATTGTTCAATTTGCGTCGGGAACTCCTGCTTGATGTCCACCAGACGAATAGCTTCATCAAATTTGGCCGGATGTGCTGTCGCAAAGGTCACACATACTTCGTCCGCGCCATTATACGCCTCATACGCGGCAATACCGCAAGCCGTATGGGGATCGAGCAAATAATCGTATTCGGCCTTGTATTTCTTGATTAGCTCCAGACACTGCTCATTCGAAGCGCCGAGCGCTTCAAAATCCTGCCGTACCCGCTTCAAATCCTCTGCACTGATCACAATCCGTCCCTCAGTTTTGAGGTTATTCATGTATTCAGATACCTTGGCAGCATCCTCACCGAGGAAGTAATAAAGGTATCTTTCGAAATTGCTCGCCACCTGAATGTCCATGGAAGGACTGTATGTGCTTTTGAAATCGCCCGGTTGGTATTCGCCAGTCTTCACAAAGCGCTCCAAAATATTATTTTCATTGGTGGCAATGATCAGCTTATGGATCGGCAAGCCCATTTTTTTCGCAAGAAAGCCAGAAAAGATATTGCCAAAGTTGCCGGATGGCACGCTGATATTGATTTTTTTCGTACCCGCTGACTCCTGCGCCCGGAAATAAGCATAAAAGTAATATACGGTTTGCGCCAAAATACGCACAAAGTTAATCGAGTTAATCGCCCGCAAATGATGTTTAGCTTTGAAATCGAGATCGGCAAACAGGTCCTTAATGACTTTTTGACAATCGTCAAAGTTCCCTTTTACGGATAGATTCAGTACATTTTCATCGTCAACCGTCGTCATTTGCAGCTCTTGTACCTTGCTCACCTTTTGGTGTGGGTGCAAAATACAGATTTTAATGCCTTCCTTGCCACGCACGCCCTGAATAGCTGCTGCCCCGGTATCGCCTGAGGTTGCACCCAAAATGTGAATGATCTCATTCTGCTTTTTGGACACATAGGAATAAAACTCACCCATAAATTGCAGCGCCACATCCTTGAACGCGAACGTAGGCCCGTGGAACAGCTCCAAAATAGACAGGGAATCGTTGATCTTCTTCACTGGCGTAACTTCCGGGTGACGGAAGCTCGCGTAACTGCGCTCCACCAGCTGCTCCAAATCTTCACGAGGAATCTCATCATTGATATACAGCGCAAAAACTTCCAGCAGCAGCTCTCTGTAGCTCAATGTAGCCCATTGCTCCAGCGTAGCTCCTGACACGGTCGGAATCTGCTCCGGTACCATCAGACCTCCATCGTCAGCTAACCCCATGAGCACGGTATCAATAAATCCCTTGGCTTCTACTCGACCTCTAGTGCTTATATATCTCATATACATCCCCCAATAAAAATTCAATTCGAACCTTTTTTCGAATATATTATTGTCTATAATACCCTGTCGCGGTGCTGTAACCAAGCCTTTTTTTCATATTTCAAAGACTTTCTCCTACTTTACCATACCCTGATGCATCAGGCATCTGTAATCACTAGGCAATCGGAACGTCAGAAACAGGCCGTGAGTCTGAAAAAAGAAGGCTGCTCCAGTCATTAGGAACCTGAAATCGAGAGTGCAGCCAGCTTGAGCGAAGGGGATGTGCAGCTTCCCGTAAAACGCAAATCGTTGCCAACTTCCTCTACCTGCTGTAGTACGTCAAAGAAGTTGCCCGATACCGTAATCTGATTGACCGCTCTGACCACTTGCCCCTGCTCAATCCAGTATCCCAGACAAGCCAGCGAAAAATTACCGGACGCCGTATTCGTACCCGCATGCAGCCCTTGCAACTCGACGATCATCAACCCGCGATCCGTCTTGCGAATCATGTCCTCCAACGTAGACGTCCCTGCTTCCACATACAGATTATGATACGACACACCAATTTTACCGTTATAACTGCCCTTGGAAGCATTAGAGGTACTTTCCACCCCAGCCTTGCGGGCTGTCTTGCGGTTATGGAAATACGTCCGTAGTTCCCCGTCCTTGATGATCTCGTTACGATGCGTTGCACTGCCTTCAGCATCAAACGTGCTGCCTGCCGGAACGTTCTCCATCAACGGATCATCAATCAGCGTGATATGTTCGCTTGCCACCTTTTGCCCCAGTTTCCCTGCCAAGCGTGAAAAGCCTTTATCCACCGACTCCGCAGAAAATACCGACGTATACGCAGCCAGCAATTGCGCGGCTGCATCATGACGGAAAATGACTGGATAATTATCCGATTGGATCGTGTGCGCACCCAGCTTGGAAACAGCCTCTTTTACGGCTTTATGCGCCACATCCGCAATATCGATTTCTTCCACACTTCGCAGCGAATAATCATGCCAGCCCCCGGTAACGGTCTCGTCATGATCTGCTGCAATCACATACACATAAGCGCTTGCCAGACTTTTGCGACGATGGCAGTGCAGTCCTTTTGTATTTACTATCAGAACCTCATTTTCACGAATGCTGACCGAGCAATGCCGAGCCATCACAATCCTTGGATCTGCAACAAGCGCTGTGCGCTCCATTTCTAGCGCCGCTTCAATCAGAATCTCAGGAGCGGTGTCGACCAACGCTGAGGCATAGGCAGGCTGCTCAGGATAACTCTCAGAGCCTGCGAACAGCTCTTCCTGTTCCTCGCTCTCCAATATGTCCGCATTGCTGCGTGCTTCATCCAATAAAAAGTCGATCACGTCCGGTTCCAGCTTCTCCGTAGAGGCATAACCCATTTTCCCGTTAATGACGCCCCTGAAGGAAAGCCCACCGTTTTCCACGATGGTATATTGATCAATTTCTCCCTTCAGTACCTTTACCGAGGTAGAACGTCCATTTACATAGTAGATTTCCATATCCGCATAGCCCATTTCCCGGCCTTTGGCGAACAACGCTTCCTGAAATTGCTGAATATTCATCGCCTATTCCCCCTTCCGTCCGCCAACGGTCATCTCGGACACGCGAATTGTCGGCTGTCCGCAGTTGACCGGAAGACTTCCGCTGACCGAACCGCACATCCCCTGACCATGATCCAGATTGTTGCCGACCATATCAATATTTTGTAGGGTTTCAATCCCTTTGCCGATCAATGTTGCGCCTTTGACCGGCTCGGCAATTTTGCCGTTGCGAATCATGTACGCCTCTTCGACCGCAAAATTAAACTCGCTCGTCGAGGTGTTCACCGAACCACCACCCAGCGATTTGGCATAGATTCCGTACTCCGTATTGGCAATGATTTCTTCACGGGTCGAATCCCCGTTCGCAATAAACGTATTATTCATACGGGACGCAGGCGCGAATTTATAGGACTGTCTTCGTCCTGACCCTGTCGCAGGTACACCCATCTGGCGCGAGCCCATGCGGTCGATCAGATATCCTTTTAAAATGCCGTTCTCAATTAATACGTTGCGCTGTGTCGGCGCTCCTTCATCATCGATATTGAGCGAGCCCCAAGCGTTCTGAATCGTTCCATCGTCTATAGCCGTGACAAGCGGTGAAGCTACCTGCTGCCCGATCTTATTGGCAAACACGGAGGTTCCATGGGCCACCGCCGTAGATTCCAGCCCGTGCCCACACGCCTCGTGAAAAAGAACGCCACCGAAGCCGTTCTCAATCACGACCGGCAGTCTGCCACTAGGTGCATATCCCGCTTTAACCATCGTGGACGCAATACGAGCGGCGTGTCTGGCATTTTCTTCGATATTCAGATTCTCCAGGAATTCAGTCCCTGCATACGCTCCCGGCCCACGGAACCCGGATTGTCTATGCTCCCCATCAGTCGCAATCGCGCTTATTCTCATGCGTGTATACGTACGGGTATCCTCCACCAGTAGCCCGTTGCTATTGGCGATCAGCACGTTCTGGATCGAGTTGCTAATCCCAATGGAGGTTTGCGTAATGGAAGGATCGTATTGGCTTGCCGCCTCATGCGCCCGTCTCATCATGTCGATCTTGGCGCGTTTCTGTGAACCGTCAGGAATGATCGCAATTGGATGTTGGTTAGGGATGGCATGGGGATGGAGTGTAATGGTGTGTGTACCTGGCGCTCCACCACCGCGAATGGCCTTGGCGGCCGATTTGGCCAGTCGGATCAGGCTCTGTTTGCTCATATCGCTGGTGTAGGCGTACACCGAGAAATGCTCCTTCATAATCCGAATACCAATCCCAAAATCCCGGCCTGACAGCGCCGTATCCACAACTCCCCCGGTCATGCCCAGTTGTCCATTGGTGCGGTCCTCGACGAACACCTCTGCAAAATCTCCGCCCGTCTCCAGCGCGGCTTGCAGCATATCCTGAATCTGTGTTGGATGTATCATCACGTTCCTCCTCGTTTTTGCCGTATTTCTTATTGTACGGTTAAGCGATCAAGATAATATGCGGGTTCATGTTTATTTCCCATAACTTTACTATACATGATGTTGGGAGTGGGTGTAACTATCTGGGTGGCAAGTGGTTTGGAGGAGGTGAAGATTTATGCGTGGGGATGGAGGGATTGAAATGAGAAAACCCGATCAGACTGTGAAGGGTCATGTCGGGTTAATGGAAAAAAATTGATTACTGGTTGGGTTGAGCAAGTACGTGCATATGATGCCGCTACGTAGACGGATCATTCTTCCGATCGCTGTTGCCCCCAGATTTTTTTGATTATAGTTTAACGGTAAAAATCCGGGTTCAAAGGCGAACACTCCGCTTCTTCAGAACGATTCCGTCCCCTCCGCTGCTAAGCTTGGGTTTGCTTTATTTTGTTCGCCAAAATACTTTTTTTCAAACGAACTTTAAACAATTCCCTGCGAAGGTCCAGTTCCATGATATGAAGATGGTCGGCCGCTTCTTTGACGGTTTCCATGTGAAGTACGCTTGCCTTTTGAGAAATAATAGCCAGCGCATCCCAAATGAGCTTTGTGCATGTTTTAAGTCTCTCTATGTGTTCGTCTTCTTGCTGCACCAAGTTCTCGTATTCTTCAGCAGTATTTTCAGATGAGTTTGTATGTTCCATGCTCTTTAGTATCTTAGGTTGGGTATCCAAGTTACCATCTCCTTTTTATTCAAAGTGTAGCAAAGGATGATACCGGATGTGGTACGTGGATACGTAACAATGAAATGATCATACTTGAGTCAGTATCTTTGACTTATTTCTTCTGGGTTTTTCATTGTTTCACTCCTCTTCTATTCACCTCCATCACGAAAAAACTTAGACAAGCTGATTTATTTAGTTGAGAAAAGAAAAATAAAAAAAGGCTGCAAAAACAGCTTAACAGATACTTAATAGTCACACGCATTATGTTACTTTTTCAAAACTAGTATCCATGTTTCACTTTTGAAATTCAGTGAGGTTACATTCTTTCGCAATTAGTCATTGCGTGTAGCCTCCGATAATATATCTTCACTTTAATAGACAGCAATTGGACAAACTTGACTGAAGAATCAAGATAACAAAATTTCAAGAAATTCACTATATTTTTTCATTCGACAAGATATACCTTACTTCGATTGTTATAATAGGATATTATTTCAATGTTGTCCAAATAAATAATAAAATGAAGGTGGGAACGAAAATGAATCACAGAAAAAAATTATTATTAGTTCTTCCATGCTTACTACTCTCTTTTTCCTTATTTGCCTCTAGTGCTCTCGCTTATGTAAACTACAAAAATAACTCCGTATCTGCACAAGTTCAGCAAAAATCAAATTGGTGTTGGGCAGCAGTATCTAGCATGCTTGCTAATTATCTTGGAGCAAATGTAACTCAATCACAGATTGTCACTAAAATTTATGGATCTCCCGTTAATAATACAGGCACTGTTTATGATATGAAAAATGCGCTAGCTAATTGGAAAGTAGAATCTACACCAATACGTTCTAAAGTTTCTTTTGGGGAAATCATTAGTAACATTGATAAAAATATGAATTTAAATGCAGCAATCGCTTGGACTAGTGGTGGTGGGCACGCTCTGCTTATAAAAGGATACTACCAAGATACAAGTAGATCTATACAAAATGTGTACTATATTAATCCAGGTGATGGTTCTGCCACAGTTAGAGACTATAACGAGTTTGTAAGCAACAGTTCTTGGGATTGGCGTAATACTTTGAGTGGTGTATATGTGAATTAATTTACAAATAGTAAATTACTAAATTGTTAGCTTAGGCTTCGCCTTGGTCTGAGATACGATCTTATCCAAAAGTATGTTAATAAAGTAGTTTAATTATATTCAGGGAGGCTCTATTCAATGAAAAAAAAGCTAATCTTATCGTTTTTATTGATGTTTAATATACTCTTATTTAGCTTCAACAATTTAATCTTTGCTCAATCTGATGAATCAACTCCAGATGCTCAAATCAGAGCGAGCATAGAAAGTGATTTCAAACTAAAATATGTTGATTCTTTAAATGCTGTAAAATCAGATTATAAACTTAAAGCGGAAGAAGATTTTGAAAATGCACAACTAAGTTCAGGTACTGCCTTTTATAAGGTTACTGATGATGTATACAGTAGCGCTATAGATTTTGCAGGATATATTTTTACGCTAAAGACTAATGATCGAGATGTTGCAACCATTTATGCAAGTTCTAATACTGGATCATGGAAGATATCCAGTATTAGTAATCGAGTTAATTCCGAAAATTCTTTATTAACAGCGGAAGCCACTCTTTCAAAAAATGAGAAGGTAAAACTTATTGATGATGAAAGGTATGGACTCAATGCTTTACTTATTGAAGGAGGAGAAAAAGAGCGTGTAATAGATCTAAGTGGTAATGGAAAAAACGTTAACAATCTTGAATCTAGCTCAAATAAAACAATTTCAAAATCTTTATTTGACCAAAAGATAAAAGAAATGAAGGCGGAAAGATCTGGACCAGCCACCAAAGATGGAGCTGTTATAATGGGAACAGGTCAATTCGATTTTAATGAGACTTCGAAGGCTTCGAGTAATGTTGCAATAATCTTATTTTCTCTCGGCATTATTTCATTATTCCCTATTTTCATAATCTTAAAAAAGAAAAGGAATTCTTAAAGATATTTTAGCTTTGCTTGTTCAGCTACCTTAGATGAGAGAGGCGTCAGGGGACTTTCATTCTACTATTCCTCATTTTTCTGTCCAACTAACTGTAGCCAGTCCATTGATACATAAAGGAGAACATAAGAAGGATTGCAAAAGTCTTCCTGTAACAGGGAGGCTTTTTGTTTTATTGTTCAAAGGAAACTATATGATATATTTTCGACCATACTTCAGGTGCGATAGGAAATTCGATTTTATGCTCTTTGGCCTTTTGGTTGATTTTTTGGCGCTGCTTTTCATAGTGTTTTTCTTCTTCCATATAAGCTTGGAGCTTCGTGTACATGTCCTTTTCTTCAGGTGTACGATGACACGGAAGGATCATCTCTACAACTTCCGTTACGGGTATTTCTTTGTCGGGGGAGAATACAGATGGTTAGCTGCTTCATATCTACAGGAAAGAGATACAAATCTGTTGTCGTTAAAGCATTGCGCGTCAAGTTTTTAGAAACGGTAGATTTAGTTGGTTCGGTTCCAAGGAAAACAAGTGCCTTCAATGCTTCGGCGTATTTCTCTAGTACAAATATCTGGCGACCTTCTTTGTTCTGAGCGCCGGTAAGAACATTGTCCAAAAATACATAGGTATGCCGAGCAATCTTTTGACCGTTTGTATTTGAATAGATGGCGGTTAAGCCCCTTTCCAGCAAACGTTTGAGTTTGTCATTATACACATTCTCTAAATATATTTTTTTACATTGATTCACATAATTATTAAAAAGAAACTCAAGCAGTTTCCCACTTGAGTTCAACTTTATTATATAGGTAAATACACCAATCTCACTTACCAACTTCACGTGCCTTCTGAACGAAAATAAAATATGTTCCCGCACTCAACCCTAAAGCCTTTTTGAATGCAGGAACATATTCAAATTCCCCTCTATCCCTCGCACATCACTGCTTCTCATCTCGATATATCACTACCACGCACTCCACGTGTGTCGAGACGATGGAAGAGATATAGTTCCTCTTACCTCCTAAATTTCAATAAAGGTCACCCTCTTTTGGACACCCTCACACTCAATTAATGGCAGGTTTAGGCTCGCTCTTGAACCCATCAACCGCACCCATATCTTAAGTAGTGGTATATTCTTCCGAGGTTTAGTGGTAATCTCATATTTACCCAGATATGTCAAGGATTTATTTCGGAAATTGAGTTGCAAAACTTGAATTACTTACATAAAAGATAAATATAGCTACAATATGTATCGAATAGGATTCGAATCCCATTTATGCATGATTTCTCTATTGGCCAGTAGGGAAGATAGAAAACTGATTTAGTTCGATCAAAGGACATGGTTACATAGAAAACAGCTTCTAGATTCCTCTTAATCAGCCTATATCATTTTTCTACACGTCATGCTATTGAATACATTCATGTTCCATAGAAGGAAAGTCATGAAAATGAATAAAGTTTTGATGGTAGGATCATTGGCATCTGCTTTAATCTTTAGCTCTTTTTCTAGTGTATTTGCCCAACCAGAGGTTAATTCTACCGCATCCCATGCCGACATTTTTATCGATTCATCTGTTCAAGGGAAGGATCGAAATGTTCTTCTAAACTTTATGGTAGATTTGGAGCCAAACGCACGTGAAAATGTAGTCTATGAAGATGCTAATGGAAAGCTGTATGCGAACAAACCTGAGTTACTCGAAAAAGTATTTAAATACAAAAAAACTTCTGACAATATAATCGAAACCCCTGATGGCAAAGAAGGATATGCTTTACCAGTTGATAATTTACCAACCCAAATTGTTCTTCATAACGAACAATCTAAACAGGATGACAATAAAACTTCTGTTAGTAATAGTGTTTATAATGATTCTTCTTGTGCGTCCACTTCAAAATCACAAGGAGAAATTGGTACACAGGCTACACAACATCCATGCACAGGGAGTACAGGTCCCTATAGAAGGGTAACTTCTAATGCTAATTATTCATGGCAATCTCATTATGTCTACTTACCTGGAGGATCAGAGATCCGAGATAACAACAATAAAGCATCTTCCAGCTATAATGGTGATGCAGGCTATGTATATGTCGGAGGACAGGGTGCTAATGGTGGCGGTGTAGATGCTGGACTCATTCATAGTACATTGTATGATAATTGGGGAATGCTGATCAGTGTAGATAGTGACCCTATAGGTTACTCACATCGGTTTAAGAGCAAGCAAAATGTAAATATGAAGTTTTCTATTCCTTCAACTAACAATATAGCTCTTACCGTTAGCGGAATTGATTATACTACCAACCAGAACACAACAATAACCATAGGACGCCAAGCACCAGGTTTCGTTCCGGGAGGTGGGAATATATTAAAACGATTAACTACAATTGGGCAAAAGCCGCAAAATTTTCACAGCGGTTCTTATCTTCATAATGCCCACTGGTATAACAGTCTAATTGGAAATAGCTCAATGAATTACCATACTTGGTCTGCAGCCGATACCAACGCCAGTGGCACATGTTCTTTTACAACTGATGTTGTAAGAGTAAATTATATAAATGCAGGTGAAGAAACTGATAATATAGATATTTAAAAGTTAATCTCTAAAAGAGAACGTATTAAGGAGAGTTTCCTTTGATGCGTTCTTTTTTTCCTTTTTTTCGCAACTAATTGTAATTATTGGAGTAAAATAATTAGTGCAGTATAAATGAATGGAGGGCAATTTTATATGAAATTGTGCAAAAATATTGTTTTATTTTCTATGATGACCTTGTTATTGTTTTCGTTAAACATGGGCAACGTAGATGCAAAAGCAACTGTCATTAAGGCTCCGGTGATTCTTAAAATTAACCAATATTACATCTTATACACATCACCTGACGTGCCATACATCGACAAACAACAGCGTTTTATGATTCCATTACGTGCAGTAAGCGAGTTGCTTGGTGCGACAGTAAATTACGATGCGCCTAAAAAAACAGCCACAATTTCTTGGGATCACAAGAATATAGAAGTTACAATTAACTCTAACAACGTAACGTATAATGGAAAAAACACGAAAATTGATACTGTACCTGTTCTTAAACAAAAACAAGTTTTTATCCCTGCCAAGGTGCTACTTGACGGCTTAAACATTAAGGGCAGCTGGGAGGATCAATTGTTAACGATTAAAGATAGTAAATTCAAAAAAAGTAAAGTGATTTCCTATTTAGAGGGCGGCTACGATCCAAATACAATCCCCTTAAGCACGGACATAGATACCAATAAAATTCGCCCGCTATCTTATGAGCTAACATTACCGGGAGCTGGTAGCAGTTCAAACATGGCAACATTATCTATAACCGCTCGGAATATATCTGGTAAGGATTTGAAATTAGGTAGTGAAGACCTTCGCCCCACTTTCATTACAGATATAAGCTACCAATACGATAAACAGGATAGAGATCGACCTGCAGTACAAGCAGGAGCAACTTTTACGCGTACCTGGAACAAAATAGATCTTTCGTCTACAAGTTCTTCAAACAATTTTCAATCCAACCCTCTTAAATATATTGTAGCTGTCGGGAATACTAAAGATTAAATTAGTGTATCTAGCCCCCTAGGCATGTTTAGTACTATAGGAACATCAATGCTCAGTATTTTCCAAACAGGGCATACTAATACGTTAAAATAAACGATTTTAAATCTATACAAAGGACTTTATGTACGCGAAAGCGCCCACACTTTATCGGGCGCTATTTGTTTAATGTTTAAAGTATTTGTAGGCTATATCTTACAGATCTAATGGGGGCATAAGTAGCATTGGTCGCTCGTTCAATATAAGGATTGGCATCCAATGTAACCTCAACATTGGTGAACCTTAGTATGAAAAACCAGGATACCACCCTGCCGAAATTTGCTATGAAACAACACTTTCAAAACCGACCTCTGCGACCCTATCAACACCAGTACACTAGGTATGCTGCCTCACCCTTTCTATTATATGTCGAGATGATAGAAAGAATAAACGTTCAATCCCCTCCTATTTCACCTCTCTACTTCCAAAAATAAACATAGTAAATCTCCCAACCAATGGGTCATTCTGTAAACTAAATCTCTCTTTTAACCGATAAATACATATGCTGGGTTGTTTATTAAATATCACCTCTCGTTCCTTTATAGCGTACAAACCTTGTAATACATATCTATCTTGCCACATTGTTGTACTCATCTGCGGCTTCTTTAATCAAAAGCAATTTCAAGAAGACGTGCTCTACTTGGAAATACCCATCGCATCTAGAAAGGAGTCATGAACTCACTTGAGCGTATTATCAGATGGGATCGGATATGAAAGCCTACGCTTTTATGGTCCCTTTCAGCCCCTACACATCGATCAACTTCAAATAACACGTACCATTAACGATCATGTCTATTTACATATCAGTGGCATGCTCTCTGAAGAACAGGGAGCCGCTTGTATCGGTCAAAGTATGGAGCAAGAGTCGATTGTGATTCGTCAGTTGAATGATCAGGGAGAATCGCTGAGAAGGCTGTTCCATGGGATTGTTACACGTATGTCCGTACACTGTGTACGAGGCGTGTATACATTTGAACTGGAGGCCGCTTCCCATTCATACCAGATGGATATCAAACGTAAAAGACGCTCCTATCAAGATATTCACCGCACCTATGATAATCTGGTCACAGCACTGGTTCGAAAATATCAGTACGGAGATGCCATTGACACGGTAAGCAACCATGCCAAATTGGAGACATTTGTTTTACAATATGATGAGACCGATTGGGCGTTTTTAAAACGTCTCGCTTCTCGCTTTGGCTCCGTACTTGTGCCAGAGGTAACCGCAGCCTCGCCCAAGGTTTTCTTCGGGATACCAGAAGGCAAACAGTACAAGGTGGAACGGGATGTATTTTATCGGGTACGGAAAACGTTTCATGAATTGGATGCGGAAAAGCCGGGAGAACGTGCTGGCTCGTATGTCACCTATATGATTGAAAGTCTGCAATACTATGCGCTCGGCGACCTCATTACGTTACCCATTGGACAAGGTAAAGAGTTGGTCGTGGTTCGAGCAGTGACTACGCTAGCGGATGGCCTACTGCGCACCCGTTATGATCTTCAAGCTGAACAAGATATCCGCAATGCGCGGTATGAAAACGATCAGGCTACTGGAATTTCGCTGATAGGAACGGTACTGAAGGTACAGCAGGATTTCGTCCAGCTTCAACTCGACATTGATCCCAAGCAAGACCCGGCTAAAGCCTGCTGGTTCCCTGTAGCCACCCGTTATGTTGCCGAAGAACATAGCGGCTGGTACGATATGCCTGAGATCGGGGAACAGGTGGAATTGTATCTGCCAACACACCGCGAACAGGATGCCTATGTAACGGATTCGCTGCGACAACAACGCCACACCAATGGACAGCCGAATGTGAAGGTATGGCAACATATCCAAGGTAGCGGCGTAGAAATGTCTGAACATGAACTGACCCTATCCACCTCCGGTGAATTTTCCATTACACTGCATGAAAGTAGCGGCATTACCATCGACAGTCCGGGGAATGTGCAGATTCAGGGTGGTCATGTGAAGCTGGGTGCAGGCGAGGAACTATCACTCGAAGCTGGCACGGCGCTATACTTAAAAGGTGGAGCCAGCAGCATGGTACTGGATGGTGAGACGGATACCAAAGCTCCAGTGATTTATCAGGAAGGAACGGTAAAAGCACCTGTTTTCGTTGCTGACCTCCCTCCTGTGCCCGAGCCGCCACTCATGAGCATCAAAGCCTATGAAGCAGCTCAATCAGCAGCCAAGGATTCATCTAGCAGCCAAGCCTCTACCCCTAAAGCAAAAGTCACCAGTCCAGCAGAGCTTAAACAGGCGAATGCCTTGATGGGTACGGTGTCCAAGCTATTAGGCTCCATTCCAGTGATGGGAAAAGTGGCTGGCGTTGTTGCAGGAGCGCTAAGTGGACCTGCAGGAGGTGTGATTCTGAGAGCAACCGCAGCGATCCCAGTTCGGAGCAAAGGGACCCCTACCGTTGGAGGAGGCGGTAAGGGGAACGGCATTCATCCGTTGAAACACTTGGCTGGTCTAGCATTACAAGGGTTAATTACTGAGTATGAACATGAGCAAGCGAGACATGCCTACTATAGCAAATGGATTCTGGGGAAAGTGTATACAAGCGCACGTCAAATAGTACATTCCGGCAGCCGATTAGAGTTGATCCAAAACTTGCTGACAACATCGAAAACCATGGTTCATGCCTATCAACAGGTACCTAAAAGTGTTAAAGATAGAATGCTGAGGGAATATAAAGAACAAGAAAAAGCTAGGGCTGAAGCTGCTCTTAAAGCAGAAAAAGAAGCTAGAGCTAAAGCCCTTAAAGCGAAAAAAGAAGCTGCGCCACCAGAGCTTACAGATGAAGAGTATGAGAGAATTTATAGTGATTATGTCTATTGGGCTTCATTAGAAGGTGATCGCAGACCTGAAATTCCGCTAGGAAGCTACCGTGGTGAGGACGGGGTGGTTCGTACAGCGAATGGAAATCCAGATTTTAAATACTATGATGACTGGAAACAAAACTATCCAGGAGATTTTTTGATTCTATCTAATCAAGAGGGCATCACACCGGAAGAACAACGATGGATGAGCCATGCAAACATATTTGCAGAGCCAGTGCCACTTGACGGTCGAGGTGGTGAAGGTAGAGCCCTTAAAAATGAATTCTCCAAAATGAGCAAAGAAGGGGCATCTGAGAACGCTAGGCTCGCAAGAGAAAATGTGAGGGGAATTCAACAGCGAATAGATCAAAAAAGCATTACTACAAAAAATGCGTCCGAACCTATTGAGAACGCATCAGAAGTTATGCCTTCAAAAGCAGGCAAATCCAAGGAGAAACCTCCTAAAACTGAGGGGACGGGTAAGATTGATGGAATGCCCCCTATAGTTCAATCAAGAATAAACTTAAGAAATGGGACTGCAGAGGAAGGAGCAGGATTTAACCACGTACTAGATAGGCATTTTAACCCCAATAAGAATGCTTCCCAATTCTCGGTTACACCCGGTGAACTAAAGAGCATTCTTCAAAGTAAAGAAGTTGTGAGTACACCAGTTTCAAAAGTTTTATATTCAGACATAAAGTTAGCAGATGGGTCAATTGAAAAACAAGCTAGATATGTGAGGGAAGTTACTTTAGACTCTAACATAGGAATTGACAAGTTTAGTGGTTCTTCAACAAATACTATGACTGTATTAACCGATAAGCATGGAAATCTAGTTACTGCTACACCGGGGGTGATAAAATGAAACTCATAGGAAGTAAACAAGAACAAGATTTCAGAAAGGAATTAGAAGGTTCAAATTTGCTTTTGACTAAAGACGGAAAAGCCGAAAAAATATTGAATGTGTTAAGAGTTACCTTTGGAGAATTAAAAAGTGCATATATTTTGAATTGGACACCTGAACAAGGCGAGGACATATACACAATTTTGGTTGACATTGATAAAATCGCTAAAATTGAAATTAGTAGAGTCAATCATTCGGAAGTTCCTTTAATTGAAACTTACAATCTGAGAGATTTCCAAAAACGTTTGAGTAAAATATTTCAGATTAAATTAGCCGTGGCGATTGATATAGCGAAAACGGAACATCAGGAAGGGTAAATATTTTGAAACCTTGATTGGCGTCATGCCTTTCAAGGTTTCTTCTTTTGGAGGGGGTGGGTGACGAATGAACCCATTATTCAAGCAATAACACATATAACCCAAGTAATACCCGTATAAAGATTTCTTCATAACACAGCAATGCTTTAACTTTATAACCTAAATAACGCTACTACGTTACATCAAACAGGTTGATTATGGTCAGATACCACCATGATTGACCTGTTTTTTGTTTTCTTTGTTTTTTGATTTTTTTATTTACTCGCAGCTCTGTAAATTATGCTACCCTGATAGGGAGAATGGAATACCAATAAATACCAACTTTTAGGATAAACACCACTACTATTAAGGGGACGGGTGATCTTAACCAATCTGGTACAAAGTATTATAATCCAAAATACATTACTTGGATGATTGGAACGATATAGTCGTTGAATTAATTCCTGAGAATTTAACAGAATTCAAAACATACGAGGAGGAAGAGTTTGAGAAGTTGAGTAAAGATGAATTCATATATTTGTATAGCTTATATCAAAATATAGATGCGTCAGTCGACGCCCTACTGCGAGGTATTTATGACCTTGTATCAGTCATGCTTTCGCCGTAATCGAAGGATACGGCGAAAGCAGTTTGAAATCTTTGGAGAGAATTATAAAGCTCATGATAGATTACGATTTCCCATTGCCAAGTATCGACCCATTTCTAAAATTTTCTATAGAAGAAAATAGAGGATGGGGTGACAAGTTTGATGGTACAAAATTGTCTAAAATTCTTTAACATGGAAATTGATTAGTTTAAGTGTACCTAAACATTAAACTTTCAAAGCTTATTCCAACTTCAATCTATGAGTTGGGATAAGCCTTTTTTCTAAAGATCTAGCTGATTTATATATACACACAGTTAGCCCTATAACAGATTTCACAAAAATATTGTCGTGATCACGATCACGGTTTAGACTGTAAATTTAAGTTAAAATACAAACAATTTTAAATTTATTTCAGCTGAAACCAAAGATACCGTGATCGATCACAAAGAAAAAACAAGGAAGTGTACAAAGATGAAAAGAACTGATTTACCTCTTGTCTATTCTTGTTCTGGATGTTCCTCCGCAGCACAAACCGCTAACATGATCGCTATACAAATGGATCGAGAAAAAGTCGCTGAAATGTCCTGCATAGCTGGTGTTGGCGGTGATGTCAAACCACTTGTCAGAACAGCAAAATCGGGACGTGACATCATTGCAATTGACGGCTGTCCCTTGTCCTGTTGCAAGAGTTGCTTAGCAAGGCATGAAGTTCAACCCAAACACCATTTCCTGCTGTCTGACTTTGACGTACCCAAGATCATAGGAGAAGATCCTAACCCCGATCATTATAGGAATGCTTACACACAAATCTTAGAACAAATTGGACAATAATTCTTAGTCAAAATTAAGGTGTGTATTGAAAGATGGCTCTTATTATGTAACAATATCATAAATTAGTTTTTACTGGTGGCTCCTAACACATCTTTAAGGGCCACCAGTATTTTTTTTATACAGCAACATCTTTTTAATAAGGAGAATAATTATCGAATGTTTAAATGAATTTGTCTCACAATTTAAAATTGACAAAATTCCTATGCGTCCTTGTTCAAAAGAAGATTTTTTATGTACCAGACTTAAAGAGCAATTAGTTTGTTAACTGTTCCCAAACTATCAAGCTTTATTTCTTAACGTCAACATGTAATGTTCCATTGATCGTAGTAGTATATATTGCCCCCCCCAGAAACCTGGTACACAAATTCTCAAACCGACGTTCTAAAGGAGTGGATGTAATGTATGAAATACTAAATAAAATACAAATAAAAACTTGATATATCGCTAATAAATCATAAAAAGACACGAAATACGGTTTTTAAATGGAAAGTAAGCCATGATCCAGTAAAGTATAAGCGGAAACAGCAGCATTTTTACAAAATAAAAAAACATTCAATTTCTTCCCTTATCATATGATAATTTGCTTCTTACCTCTTCTTGAAATGCAGTATCCGTTAATAATTTGTAAAAAAACAAATCCAGCTTCTGCTTGAGCCAAATATGATCCACCCCAGAATCATCTTGAATAAACATGGCTAGTTGAATGTCATTTCCTTCCCGATCCGTACAATATAAAGCCTCTGTTAGAACAGAAATGGTAGATCCACCTTTGTTTCCAAACTCTATTAACTTGGAGTTATCCACTTGTCGCTGAATTAGCATTTTTAGATATGGATTTATAGTAGAAGGAACCAACTCCCCCTTGTGTATAAGCTTCATGAGGTAAGCATATTCTTTAGTCGTTGAACGAGGAAGCTTGCGCGATTCCAGCACTTGAAGCTTTCGTACATAATTCTGCCTGGTGTTCCATTTCTGAATACATTCTATCCCCTGATCACGATTTAAAATCTGATGAATTTCAATAGATTTTTTCATATATTCCTCGTAGCTCATCTCACTTATCTTTTGTATCGACTCTTTAAAGCCTATGTTTTCGGTCTCTTGGATATAAGGAGACATGAATCCCGCAGATGAAAAAGGAAAGATTTTATCATGGGAAGAAAGTGAGAGCTTCATAATATTCTCATTTATCTTATCCAAACCCATTTTTTCCATCAGAAATTCTGTATTGGCATTGGAACTATATGCTAACATACCGTGAGTAATATCCAATAACGTAATTTTCCCTTGAACCTCTTTATGGTTTGAGCGAATGGATTTGATCCAGTTATGATGAGCGCTACCATCGGAACCAGGGATATAAAATTTATTTAATTCCTCTAAAGGAACAAGTTCCTGCTCGTCTAATATTTTCGCCACAACTTGGCGAGCAAATTCGATAGCAATGATCACTTTGGCCGTGCTGGCAAGCGGCATTTTAACTTCTGAGTTATAGCTGATTTTCTCCATACCATTTTTGATCATAAACAAAGATGCTTTACTCGGATTTTCCTTCAAAAAACTTAGAACATCCATTTCTGTTTTCTTATTATTTTGGCGCTTCGCAATGAACAAAAACAGGATACATATGAACACAAATATTAAGATTATAGCTACTAACAATAAAATTATTTTCATACTTTGCTCCTTAATGGACACGCTTAGGCTGAAGCTCACATAAGTCGTCACAGTTCCCCACAGGAATCACTTTTCTTTTAGAAGCTATATAATCATACAAATAACCACCTATACCCATTTTTTTGAAAATAATTATAAAGGGAACCGCCCACCAAAGATACGGTATTCTTGTACAAATTTGTGCAATAGAGTCAATTCAACGTTGTATTTTACTGGAATCATTCATTGAGAAACTATGCATTCACCTTTCTAATTCATTAACAAACAGGACACCAACCATCATAGAAAACCAGAATTTGTTTGTGTTGAAAGCTTACATATCCTAATCTTCTTGTTTTTCTTCGAATTGTAATGGATATTTTCCGGAAACTGATCTTTATAAAATGGTATAAATTTTTATATTTTCAAATCGAACCCCTTTTCCAAACTTTTTCTGCTATGCATTAATCGTTATTATTGCTCTTCAAGCCTTATGTACCAGACTTGAAGAGCCTCTCTCCATTTATCAACTAGATCCTCATTGAAGAGCAAAATACCAATGCTTCCTATAACATCATTTTAGCAGATAGTCACTTTAATACACTTTACCAAAAAAGTGATTGCCTTTATTCTCCACTAAAGCTTTTAGCCCATTCAGCAACCCTACGACTGCTCTCTTCTTCTGACAAATCCTCGATCCTGGTCATAATAGACCATCTTACTCCGCAAGGATCCAATATACTTGCGAATCGATCACCTGAAACAAAGTTTGTAACTGGTTCCCTTACTTTCGCTCCTCTTGCTACCGCATTTTCAATGACCTGATCAACATTCAACACGTAAATTCCTAAAGAATAACACGCTTTGCCTTCAACTGGCGGCAAGACCAATTGATATGCCGGATTCGCTGCTCCCAGCTGCAAAAAACCATTTCCAAAATCTAATTCAGCATGAACAATGATTTTATTGCCATTCTCATCAGGATATTCAGTAATATCCTTAACCCTTGCATTGAAAACCGTTTTATAGAACTCTATTGCTTCTGAAGGATTCTTCACTGTAATAAAAGGGGTAATAGATGTAAAGCCGTTGGGTATCCCCTTCTTTGTATATTTACCTGACACTCCTGTATATTCTCTGCTTTCAGTCATTTTGACTCCTCCTTTAAATGATCGTGACAGTCCAATTTAATGCTCATACCTTTATTGGATTGAATTCATCAGCTCATAGAAATATTTGGGTTCATGAGTCTTATTTAGACTATACCAGGCTTCTAATGTTTTAGAAGAAAACACACCCAGAGCTTTCAAGACGTGTACGGAAAATTCCAAAGGAGCTGTTCCAGATGCAGTGATTAGTTTTCCATCCGTTACAGCAGACTCCATTTTGTAATACTTTTCGCCCGTGTAGGTGGGACAGGTCATTTTGAGGTATTCCAGATCATTGCTTGTATGCCAACGTGAATTCAACAATCCTGCTTGGGCAAGTCCCATGGTAGCACCACAAATCGCAGCAACCCATATACTTTCCTCTAAACACCTCTCAACGATTTTTAAAATCGGTTGGTGAATGGTTTCTGTCCATGTATTTCCACCGGGTAAAATCAATGCATCCGTGCTCTCAATGCTGCACTCATCCAGTTTGATGTCAGGCAGAATTTTCAATCCGCCCATGGTAGTGACAGGAGTCTTTTCCATTCCCACGGTAACTATTTTGGATGGGGCCAGCCCCTTTTTATAATATCTTCCCGAGTTCAGTTCGGCAGTTAAGTAACCGATCTCCCAGTCTGCCATGGTGTCAAACACATACAGATATACCGTACTATTCATTCACAGGTTCTCCTTATTTTATAATTTATCAAGTGATACCAGCCCTCGGTAATCCATGATTATCCTCATTATAAAAAAGCTTCACTGACATCCGCTGTCAGTGAAGCTTTTAACGTTGATAATATTCCATTAACTCCGACGCAACAGCAACAAGTTTTTTCTTCAAACTCTGTGGTTCGATGACTTGAATGGATTTCCCATAGGGTAGGAGTAAATAAGGGACATATGTATGAAGTGATTTTTCCTCAAGCAAAAAGATGGCTTGATTGGATGTGCGCTCTTTCAGATGATGCCCCAAAAACCAATGCAGACATAAGTCATCCAATGCCTCCGACCTGCCTTCGATCATTAAAGAAATTAAACCGTCCTTGCCTACTAAATCAGGCAACAGATTTTGCATAAAAAATTCACGGGCCGAAAAAGCTTCGGAACGCTTAAATAGGATTGGAGTACGCTTGATTTGTAGAATCCGATCTGCCCGAAAGCTACGTATCTCATTTCTTAGGTGACAAAATGCAACAGTGTACCATTTGTTGTTCCAGTAAACCATTCCATAGGGGTCTATCACCCTATTCTTGGGTTGTTCTTCATGGCTTGTGCGATAATCCATTTCTACAGAGAATTCGTTGGCTACAGCTTGCTCCAATTCCGCCAATATCGGCTGAAGAGAAGGTTCTCCCATGCGGTTTATCACTTCAAATCCGGCTAAATGACGGCTAAGTATACTTTCCTGCTCTTGATTCGAATACATTTTCAATTTTGACGTCGCACTGCTTAACGCCTCACTCAAAGGGTATCCAGCCTCTTTTGCAAAAACAGCAGCATGAAGGAGTGCCTTTTTCTCCTCCATATCAAATAGTAAAGGTGCTCTAATAAAATTATTCAGCAAGCTATACCCGCCATTATGACCCGTGTCGGATATTATCGGCACTCCACTGGCACATAGTGCATCAATATACCGATAAACTGTCCTTATATTTATTTCTAACTTTTCGGATATTTGTTTTGCAGTCATTTTTACGCCCGAATTCAACATCCATAGAATGGCCAGCATATTATCGTTTTTTGGCATAACCTGAACCCTCCTCTCTCATTAAAGCACAACTTTTATAAATATCTTTGTATACTCCTTCTTACCACCTATTATATGCTTTTTTCCAGCTTATACTTCCCTCTCATATCTTCTAATTCCAGATTTACACATAGTAAATACCACATCTAATGGGCCATTCTGTAAACTAACTCTCTCTTTTAACCAATAAATACATATGCTGGATTTATCATTAACAACATATCTAGCTGAGAATCTCATAATAACATTTACCAAAAACAACTATAGAAGGAGACATCTATGGAAAACACCGTGACGTACGGTCATATCGAAATCATGCCTTATGAATTTGTCCGCCTTCATGAACTTAAAATCCTAAAAACAGTCAATGATCATGCCCGAATGATCTGTACAGGTATCATCTCGGAGAAAAAGCGCGAGCTATATGTGCGTGCTTCGGATGAGGAAACCCAGGTCAAAGCTTTTGTTACAGACAAAAATGGCAATCGACAGCCCCTTGTTCGAGGCATTGCCTTGGATGTGGAGGAAAAAGTCGTTCACGGGGTCCATTACCTAACCGTCGAAGCCATATCTCATACCTACGAGTTAGATATTAAGCGCCATCAGCGCTCTTTCCAGAATCCTAAGCTTACCTATACGGGTCTAATCGAAAGTATTGTATCGGACTATTCCAAAGCCGAAGCCATGGATGTTGTGTCCCATAAGAAGCCCATCGGCACCTTTATCATGCAATATGATGAGACCGATTGGCAGTTTCTGAAACGGATGGCCTCCCACTTCTACTCTCCGCTCATTCCTGCGGTGGGCTATGGGGTTCCCAAGTTTTATTTTGGCCTGCCTATGGGACTCAGCAAAGGAGAAATACAATCTACCAATTATAAAGTCACCAAACGGGTTGCGGATTTTCAAACCGCCTCAGAGAACCATATCCCCGGTGTGCGTGATGCGGATTTTATCCAGTATGAAGTTGAAACGGAAAAGTTGCTTGAGCCTGGCTATGAAGTAACCTTTCAAGGTCATAAGTTGATCGTAGCTGAGGTGCTAACGGAGATGAAAGACGGGGTGCTGACCCATACCGCCAAGCTGTCACCACGAAGCGGCTTACGTCCAATTAAAGACTACAATCGCTCCATTATCGGCGCTTCCATTCATGGCAAGGTACTGAGCGTTCGTCGGGACAAAGTACGCGCCCAGCTCGATATGGACGATCAGCAAGACCCGAACACGGATTACTGGTTTCCCTACTCTACCATTTATGCATCTGCGGATAACACGGGCTGGTATTGTATGCCTGAGGACGGGGATAGCATCCGTATCTATTTCCCCAGTTATAAGGAAGAAGAAGGATACGCGATCAGCTCAGTTAAAAGAGAACCGCAGCCTTCCACGGGAAAATCTTCTGCGACTTCTGGACATGCCACAGCTTCTACTTCGTCTGCCGGATCAAAATCTTCTTCAGCCTTGTCCGCAGCAGCTCCTGCGCCAGATCGAATGGCTGACCCTGCCATTAAGACGCTGCGAACCAAATACGGCAAAGAAATCATGCTCGCTCCGGATCAAATCGTTATTTCCGGGAATGGCATGTCTATTGTCATTAACGATAAAACAGGCATTGATATTGTAAGCGGAAAAAATGTGAGCATTAGTGCGGCTTCGGATATTGTTATGAGTTCCGGTAACATCCAGCTTTCCGCCGGAAAAATTGAGCTGTCTGGTAAAGGCAACACGATTACGCTGGATGACAAAACCACCTTCTCCGGCACGGAAATTAAGATGAACTAACGGAAGGTGAGAACTAGCAGATGGATAAACAAGCGGCGTTACACCATTTTAAAGAGCATCATTTTACACCTTTGCTGGACATTCAGTTGGACATGCTGGAAGCCAAGTTTCAGCGCTGCCAAGCTCAACTGATCTTCGACTTCAAAGAATCGTTCAGGGATTTGTGTATACACATTTTGAGCATGCAGCAACAAGGTCAAAAACAACCCATTGGATATATTCACTACTCGTTCTTGCGCACTCAGATGCTGGAGCAATCCTACCTGTATATGGTCGAGGCTTACTCTGCTGAATGGTACGAAGATGATTCCGATTGCAAGTTAACCTATGACGCATCATGGGCTTACGCAGCAATGAATACCATGTTGGAAACCTTGGAGCAGGAACGAAAAATATATATGGGGACGATCACTTCAGTGGACGTTGAACGACTGATGTTGGAATCCGCTCCTTTTTTTCACCAGTTTGTGAACTCCCTCCTGCGCTTAGGGATGGCAGAAGTGGTTCAAATGCCTGAGTATCTCGCCATTTATAAAGCTGATCGTTTAGCTATCCGAACGGGCGAGTACAAGGATATCAGCGAGAATCTATATGCCGAAGATCAGGAAGCACTTCTTGCAGATCATGCGAAAGAGCAATTGATACATTCCAGTGAAGAAGAACCCTATGTTTACGAAAACCTAAAGCGGCTTTCTCTTCCCCACCTTCACCTGATGCAAAAGGATTTGCGCTATAACGATTTTAGCCACAGTGACTTACGGGGAAGCCAGTTTCACAGCTGCATATTGATCGGAAGCATCTGGCAACGAGCCAATCTGGAAGGAGCCAGCTTTGGGGGATGTCTACTGACCGATACGGATTTTAGATATAGCGATTTGAGAGGTGCTAACTTCAATAGTGCCAGCGGACAGCCGTATCGGGAACATGGAGTTCGGGTGCCGGGGCTATGTGGGCTTCATTTCGAACACGCCAACCTGGATGGGGCTGATTTTACAGATGTACATTCGTTTGAACATGCATATTTTGAGGGGGCTTCGATGCAAGGAACTCTTGTCCCACGAAAGTACCAACAGTATTGGAAATTAAGCGAAGCACAGCGTCAATCTATTGTGTGGACGGAATAAGGAGGAATGTGTATGCGCCATTATTATGTGCTGGTCGATGATCATCGTATTTCCCGAAACATTAAACCGATGAATTTAGACCTTTTTAAAACGCCATTTGTTGGCATGCCTCCGGCTCAGGTTTTAGATGTTCATGCGACAGAAGATGCCGAGTACACGGACTGGCTACCGTTTTCACCCTCACAACCGCTATTTTCCGATTCTATGAAACGGATTCTAGAACTATACAATACACAAGCTCGTTTTAAACAGGTGTATATCGTGAACCGTGAACCTAGCCGTCAAGAATTATATTGGATTTCATCCGTTTCCTCTGTGGATGGCATTTCAGAACAGACTGAATTTTATGCGCACGACCAAACCTTAAAACGACTTGTGCTGGATAGCCATAAGGTGAATGGACACCATTTTTTTCGACTGTCTAACGTAAGGGAACCTTATTTCATTGTTAGCTTGGAGGCTGCTGAAAGCTTACTGCGGCGGAGTTTGAGTGGTTTTCGGCTACAAAAGCTAGAACTCTTATAAGGAGGTTCAACCTTGACGGAGCATTGGGATGAATTTTTTTTGAAACTGCATCATCAACAAATATTGAAAGAGCAATTAAGTACAGCGGAAAACGATGAAAGCTGGATGATGGTAACTATTGAAGAAGCGATGGAGGGAATTTCAAAAGGCTCGCTAACCCTATCGGATCAACAGGAAATCCGGTTTCAAACCCTTCCTGTCTTTGAAAATCAACTCACCATTTCCCTGCCTGACTCTCTTATTCCAGAAGTTCGGGCTGGACAGACGGTAGATCCGTCGAAAAGCTTCGTTGTTCAGGACAAGCTGGGCGGAATCCTGTTCGGTCTGCACCAAAGCAGGCAAGAACTGGACCCCTCGCAAATAGAAATCTATCAACAACAAATGATTGAGCAAACGAGTCGTGCACAACCAAGTATGAAGCTCGTAGATGAAAAGGCTCTTTCTATTCAAGATACCATCATTGGTTGTTATGAAGCTATTTTTCTAGTTTCCCCCTCTCCCTATTATCAGATTGTCTTTGTGCGTTCCTGGCATGGCAAGGCTGTGATCGGGAGTTGTCAATTTAAACTGGAGGATGCTCCCCTCTGGGTTCCCTTAACCTATGCCATGCTGCACACCGCAACATGGTGGTCGGGGCTTTCTTGATTCTATACCTTTTATTCAAGGAGGTACTTATATGTTTTTACCTTTACTTATTAAAGCTCTGGCTCAAGGTGCACTCAGCGGAGAACATTCTTATGTGGTGAGAGGAGCCAAGTTACAGTGCAGTCAAGGTACAGATCCTGGTGTGCTCAATATGATGTACAGCCACGGTGTCTTCATTAAAGATAAGCCCGTTCTGAACGTGGACGATGCTATTTGTGGAGCCAATATTAGCAAAATTAATGCTTTTGGACTGTGTAAATTGAAGCAAGGCCTTCCTTGTGAACCTGAGATTGCGTTTGGGTCCAAGTGGACAGGCGGGAAGGAAGACGTATTGGTTGAGGGGGCACCCGCCCTACTCAACAATTCGACCTTAATGTGTAGCTGCCAAGGTGTACAAGAGGCGATATCCTCCTTTTTTGGTGCAGACAGCACGGGATCAGGTGGTGGAGGTATCATCTCCATTACAGATGACGGACAGGATGGTTGATTTTATCAAGCAAGGAGATTAAGGATGAACATCGTAGCGAAAGAACGCTTTACCTATCAGCACTTACATGTCACTTGGCCCTATGGCAAGCTGCGTCTTCATAACGTCCATATGAGTCACGAGCTGGGAGAACATGCTAGACTGGTGATCACGGGTAGTCTAGAAGCCGATCAAGCAGACACAATCATTACCAAAGCAAGCAGTGACGACGAAGTTGAGCTATGGTATTCCGATGCCAAAGACCAGAAGCATCCCTTATTTATGGGACAACTGTACTGCGTAGATGTGGAGCACAGACATCAGGAGATCGTGGTAACTCTCGACGTCATTTCTCATAGTTTTAAACTGGATACGCAGCTCAAAAACCGCTCCTTTCAACACATCAATCAAAAGTATGCGGAGATTGTAGATGCGGTGCTGGCCGATTACAAAGGCTCGGATAAGATTGATGAAGCGTTTGAGAAAAAAGAAACAGGCCAATTCATCATGCAATATCAGGAGACAGATTGGACTTTTTTAAAACGGCTGGCTTCGCATGTGGGAGCCCTTCTCGTCCCTAATATCGTTTCACACCATGCTCAAATTTGGATCGGTATACCGCAGGCCAGACAGCATATTCATTTGAAAGAGGTTCCTTTTACGCTTCAACGCAAGATTGCTCCCTATCTGGATCAAGAGGCGAATGGCTGGAGATCTGCCAGCATCGGAGATTACACCCGGTATACCTTTGAGTGGAATCGAATGCTGCAATTGGGAGATGAAGTCGAGCGCAATCACGAAACCTACGTCATCACCAAACGTGAAGGACAGTTGGTTCGCGGTTTAATGACCTGGTCGTATGAATGCGCATTGTCACAAGGCTTGAAGGTCCCTAAAATCTATAATCGTACCATCATTGGCGCGGCTATTGAAGGAAAAATACTAGATGTCAGCCGGAATCAGGTGCGGTTGCATTTAGATATAGACGATCAGCAGAATCCCAAGGATGCCCAATGGTTCCCCTATTCTGCTGAAGGGAATCAGGTGTGGTATCTAATGCCGGAAAAAGGTGCGCAGGTGAAGTTGTATTTTCCTAGTGCAGACGAAGACGATGCGATGGTCATACAATCGGTTCGAACAAAACCATCCAGCGTTGCTGTCCCTTCATCTCACGCAGCTCAAGGTGCCGTGGTCGAATCGTCTGCAGAACGCCACCAGCGCAAAACAGCCGATCCCGGGGTCAAATCCTTTGCAAATCCACAGGGAAAAGAAATCTCCTTAGGGAACTCTGAACTGTCGATGAGTGCGCAGGAAGGGTCACTGTACATTTCCATGAATACCCATAACGGTGTCAGCCTGAACAGCACCCAACGTATACAAATCCAAGCCGCAGGCAGTCTCAGTCTTTCGGCAGGTAGCATTCAGTTGCAAGGAACCAACGGCTTACACTTGAATACAACAACCGATACGTTGGATCTGGAGCAGGAAGTTAATAGCGTGAGCTCAGAAATCCAACTTAAAGCTTCCCTCCATCAATACTACCCAGAACCGATCTTGTCTGACTTTGAGAAGCAAGTCGCTGAAAAGGGAATCCAAAGTGTGCTCGGAGCACGCGTTAAGGAAAACGTAGGTGCGACCCTCAAGGGAGAATGGGATGCGGGTATAGAGTTTTTAGGCGGTGTATGGGACTCAGTTGTCGACATAGCGGATATGGGAACCATGGTAATGACTCCTTTCGTTATGCCGGGAAATTACACTGGTAAAGGTTTTTTGGAACGCAATGAGACGCTCGAGGGTATTAAGGGCGGTGCAAAGTTTGGCTGGGACTATATTGCCGATTCATTCCAAGGAAAAAAAACAAAGAAAGATGTGGTTCACGACCTTGAAACCGTGTGGGACGGCATAAAAAGCATACCCGATCCGATTGAGCGAAAATTGAATAATTTCTTCCCTAATCCATTGACCGATACCAAACAGGAAAGTTACGACGCAGGATATGACAGTATCAAGGCCGTGGAACGTGTAGCAGATATTTATGGGTTTGTCAAAGGCGGCGCAAAGTTAGTTAGAAAGCTGGGTAAGTTGGGTAAAGAAGAAGCCTCCTTATCTAAGGGACTCAAGGAAGCTGAAGAAAAGAAAGCCGGTAAAGGAGGGACTCCGGGGTTATTCGGAGATTCAGCAAAGGCCGACTCTGCTCTTGCCAAAGTTGGAGATGGAAAATTCAAAACGAATGCCATCCGTTTTCCAACCAATTTTGAATCCTTAGGAAGTTACTTGCAAAGTGTAGCTAGAAAGATGAATATCCGTATAACTAAAAGGTCACCCATCTTCGCAACGGCTGGAGATCATTATCGGCTTCATGATCCTGGTCCTGACGTTCCACATTCTAAAGGTTCCGGTGCAAAGATTTCGCCTGAGAGACAAAAACAGATTGATGCGTTAGAATCAGGAGAGTATACAGGTAAGAGCACTAAGGGGACGGGAGAAGTTCCAAAGTTTAAACTTACCGAACCTTCTTTACCAAAGGGTGGCAAACCTAAAGGGAATTATGGAGAAGGAGATTCCCATGGAATAAAGAAGCAAAATGAAACAGCCGATGTATTGGCTGATAATGGCTATGACATTGAGATGTTAGATGAAATTGATGGTGGAAATGGTCATGGCATTGCAGAAGGGTCGAATCCAGATTTTCTAATCGAAGGAAATGTATTTGATTGTTATGCACCAAAACCAGATGGAAAGATACAAAGTATAATTAAAGAAATAGCAGGAAAGACGAAGAAACAGTCTGGAAGAATTGTTTTGAACATAGACAACTTTCCAAATGAAAAAGTTACCGAAATTATCGAAACAATTTTAAGAAAAGCAAATCCGAATGGAGATTTAAAAAGACTAGAAGAATTAATTCTAGTGAAGGATGGAAAGATTACAAGAGTGTTTGGAGGTTAAAAGTGAGATGGACTGTACGTTATTCTTAGTCTCAAATTTGGATAAAGAAACACTTAAAAGAATAATTTATGAAATAGTATGCGATACAGTTGAAGATAAAGTAACTAACTACGAAGATTTTTCTCGTCTTAGCTGTAAATACTTCACACTTGATATTGAAACAGAAGATATTATTAGTATTGATTTTTTAAGAGAAGAATATGGGATGGACATCAATGCAGAAATTGGGATTCAATTATTCGGGAAATTATTCGAGAAAGGACTAGAAGTATTATTTAAAATTTTCGGTAATATTTTAATGGTTTTTAATCCTGACATGGTGTTTGTGGAAAATGGTACAGATCAAATATTCAGAAAAGAAAATGCTACTGTATTCATAAATACAAAGCTAGATCAATACCAGAAAAAGTATCTATCAAACAAGATAATTACTTCACTGCGATACCCATATATTTTCGAACAGTTATCAAACTGAAAGCAGGCTATAGAATGCTTGTTGGATATGAATCCACTCGAATCATGAACATTTTAAAGGTGGTGGGACTACCAAATGACGAATGAATCCATCATTCAACCAATAACACATATAAGCCATGTAATACCCGTATAAAGATTCCTCCATTTCGGTTGTACGCACATCAAATGCTTTAATTTTATAACCTGAATAACGCTATTCCGTTACATCTAACAGGTTAATTATGGTCAGATACCACCATAATTAACCTGTTTTGTTATCTTCGTTTTTTCTTGCGTTTTTTCAAATTTACTCGCAACTGTAGAATACGCCGCCCCGGTAGGGAGGATAAAATAGCAATAAATCGCATCTTTTAGGATAGGCACCGCCACTATTAGAGTAGGGGCGGCAAAAACGAAAGATTTTTCATACGTCGGCAACTTAACGGAACATTTCAGCGATTCTTACAGCGAAGAAAGAACTCTGCTGACGAGCAGTTGACATAGAGCAGGTAAGGATACGTTCTAGGCTCGCCTTCCTGACTTCATAGCCGCCGTGCGGCGGAGTAATCAAAAACGCATAAGGCAGGGATTGAAATGACAACAAGAGCGAGTGGTTTCGTTTTGATTCAAAACCGCCAAGTCGCTAACGAGTACATGGACAAGGTAAGTCAAGATAGTGAGTTCACGTCACTTCATAAGGTATTTACCAAAGTGCCGCTTAAAATCCATCGTTGTTATGGCTTGAGCCAGTATGAGAAGCTGATACTGGTCGACCTTATCGCTTATATGAGCGACAAGGCTCAGTGTTACCCCACCTATGAGATGATTGCTCGAAATGTCGGGAGTAGTTAAAAAAAGCTTAAATCTATGTTTTTTCTACTTCATTTATATATTCCTTCAACTCAACCCAGACCCGCACAAAAAATGCACCCCCTAGCATTCATCGGACAAACCAAGAGGTTTGATCCAATGTCTACACTAGGGGGTGCTATTCTAACCTGGGGAATTTGTTTTACCCCTTAACCGACCCGGCTGCGATCCCTTCCACAATCCGGTCACTCATGATGAGGAACACGAGCA